>JACCEC010576381.1_pt1 | contig 146246 bp, 228 predicted proteins | sample 7450121 | NCBI WGS metagenome assembly JACCEC01 (sample SAMN15323455, study PRJNA562643) | freshwater metagenome | isolation source: river surface water | place: USA:Blue River Watershed | collected 2017-08-18
GTAGCCTGCGCCTGGGCAATAGAACAGTATGGATTGCCTGACGAGAGATTTACTACACATCCTGGCGAAGAAGGTATGGATTTCTATTTTAAAAATGAGCGTGATGCTATTGTATTTGAGTTGACTTGGGGATGATATGGTTGAGTTAAAACTTAACGATATTGATATACACAAGCTATTATCTATAATAGAAGAATTAAGAGAAATGGGCTGGAAAAACGGAGTCGATTTTGATTTTGCATATTATAAACCATCGTATGATAATTTTAGCTATGAGGCGGTAACACAACGCCATGTCATTTTTACTTTTTACAACGAAAGCAATGCAAGTTATTTTATGTTGAGGTGGGGATGAGAACATTAAAGAAAGAACTATGGCCCTACAAAGTCAAGGTCAATGAAAATGAGTTTACTACTTCTATAACCGAAATGGAAATATGGTTAGGAGAACAGTTAGGTACATTTAAAGGTCGTTGGAATGTTGTTTATCAATCTAACTGCACATATTTTTACTTTCATAAACAGGAAGATGCTGTGATATTTTCGTTGAGGTGGGAATAATGGATAACTGGCATATGAAAATTACTGATAACTACATAACTGTAGACCGTAACAAACTTGATTTGTATGGTGCTATTCAATGGGCAAAAAAGAACTGTCCGCATTACATTACTAATCAATATCATAGAGATGATAATGTTATCACACACGATTTGATTGATTTTTATTTTTTAGATTATCCCGATGCTCGTAAAGATATGAGTTGGTTTATGTTGAGGTGGTCATAATGTTTATTCACACATATACTCAGCAAAAAGATTGGCGAGACACCAGCACCTCTTGGAAGGTTGCCGCATTTGAAACACCTAGGCAAAATCGTAAAGAGATTACTAAATGGTGCTACAAAACTTATGGTGCTCCTGGTATGAATCCTCATACGACAGAGATTCGTTGGAAAGATAGTATTCAATATGGTGAAGTATATTTTAGGGATGAAAAAGACCTTGAGTGGTTCGTATTGAGGTGGTCGTGATTAGAATAAAGATATTTGAAGAAGATCGCCTTCCATCTGAAATTCCACAATGGTGGTATAACTTTTGTCCAGATAGTTTTGGTGAAGAAGAACTCAATCAAAGTCTCATGGACTGGTCGGCAAACTTTTGGATAGCGAAACCCATAAATCCGTTAAGAGGTTACGGTGACAGATATCTTGACTTTTATGATGAACAAGCGTATACTTGGTTTATGTTGAGGTGGTCGTGACTGTTGTAATCTATAATCATCTTCCGGAATTTAATGGAAAACTTCCAAAACTACATAAAGTAGTCTATGCACACACTACTGATGGGGTGCAAGCACAGTGGCAAATAAGTTACAAGGATTACATAGTAAATCAATGGCTCGAAGAAAACTGCAAGCATCCTTACTATCACAGTCCAGGATATCTTACTGAGAAGTTTATTGAGTTTGAATGTGATAAAGACGCATTATTATTTGCATTGAGGTGGCAATGATTGAAGCCAGTGTTAGATTATATCAGCCACCGGCTCCGAATCGATTCATTGATGAAAGTCCTATCAATATATGGTTATTAGCCAATGTAGGCACACACGCTCCTACCATGGACACAGTATCAGAAGATCGCCCGTGGCGTGTAGAGCATAGATGGGGCTATCTTGTATATCATTTTGCCAGAGAGCAAGATGCAGTTATATTTGCGTTGAGGTGGTCATAATGGATTCAGAATTTATAAAAAAACTAATGTGGAAATGGGCTGTTGAAGAAGGCTTCAAAATAACACATTGTCCTCCGGAAGCAAAATTTCTTACTGGCAGTTACAAATCAGACGGTCAAATGCATTACTTTCAAGATGCTAGTGGATTAGAATTAGAACTAACAAAAGATTTTAAAGATATTGTAAAGTGCAAAATAATTGACGAAGAAAAGTTTATGCTATTTGTATTGAGGTGGGCATGAAGTTTCAGAAACGATTTGATGTAAACAGTGTAGATATGTTCCGTGATGGTCGTTGGGCAGAGATGATTGCATGGTGTCAGAACCATCTATATCACGGTGGTAACTATGAACCTAACTGGCACGCCCAATATCCGACTTTTTATTTTGATGACGAAAAAGAATATATGTTGTTTTTGTTGAGGTGGGAATGAAGAATAAGTTTATATTCTACAATAAAACCAATGCCCTCATTGAGGATTACATATATTATACTGACCACGCAGAAGAAATAGACGCATGGTTAGAACAACACGAATGTGTAAGAGAAGGTTCAATCCTGCATTTCTTTGATGAAAGTATTACAATGCTTTTTATATTGAGGTGGCAATGACATTGAATATTGAAGAAGATGCTACAGTATATGGTATGAAGTATTACACTGTTAAACCATTTCGTGCTCCAGATGAAACTATAGGTTGGGATGATGTTATGTCGTGGTGTATTAATACATTTGGACCCAGTGGCACAGAAGACAAGCCCGGAGTATGGACACCATATGAACGCTGGTATGCTAATAACTCTATATTTTGGTTCCGTGATAAAAAAGATTTAGAATGGTTTATATTAAAATGGCAATAACGACCATAAAAGTTTACAATGAATATGCACCTGTGTTACAATGGCTACAAGACAATGTAGGACCGTCATTACACTATAAGCCTATTATCTTTTGGCACGGTGAAGGTTGGCATTTAACAATAGGACACGATCCTGCACCAAGAGGTAAAATAGGCAAGAACTATTGTGTAGTTGATTTTGATGATGAACAGAAAGCAATTTGGTTTAAGTTAGTATGGGGCTAAAAGAAGATATATTAGATGATATTTCTAATCAGATAGCCAAAGAAATGGATTGGCATATCATTGCCGATGTGTTAGTTAGTACCGGCTGGACAAGTATAAAGTTAAAAAGATTTCGTAACGATGAAGAAGCAGTTGATATAACAGAATGGTTAGAACAGAACTGCATCGGCGAATGGAAAAACTTATCTACACGATATATCTTTAAGAATAAAAAAGATGCTGAATGGTTTAGTCTACGATGGCTATAATAAACGAATACTACGACTATGATAATGGTTGGGAAAATACTAAACCAGGTTGGTATGAATGTTCAATTAGGGCAGAACACATTGACAAATACATTGAAGTAACGGATTGGTTGATAGCTAATATAGGAAAATATCAAAGACATTGTAGATGGTGTGTTACTGATACTAATGTAGTTAGCTTCAAGTTTAGATATGAAAAAGATTACATTATGTTTACATTGAGGTGGAGTTGATGGAATACTTTTGGTCAGAAGGGGGCAACAATAAACCATACTTTATCTATAGATATAAAATCGATAGAGTAACAACTGAAATGTATGAATGGTGTACACAGTATCCTACCAAAGGTCCGTTTAGCAGATTTCATGTTATCTGGAATGCAGTAGAAAACAATCCATATGACATTATTCAATTTGAATTGAAGGACGCTTACCTAGCATTCAAATATGCGTTTGCAGGAGAGATGTTACAAGACATTACTATGAAAGAATATCAGTAAAATATATGGATTACACTATTATCACAGACGGAGCAGATTGTTATCCCTGGATGGAAACATTTGTTATGTGGCCACGAAAAAGTATCAGCGGTGCACCCTTGTTCTGGACTAAAGCATATAAACGAAAAGTTTGGGTAGTATGGGGCACAGGCTTTCATATGGAACCGGAAACGCAATACGCAACAGCATTTGATTTATTAACATATGAAGATACCTAAAGACTTTCAAGATTATGATGACGATGGTCCAGAAATGGAATTTCGAAAGAAACGCTGGGACTATTGGGAGGCATTGAAAAAGGTGCGTAAAGAATATATGCAGGATATAGCTGACTTAGGTGGACAGTTTGATGCGTATGACTTTGAAGATTATATTGAAGAAAACTATGGCATCAAGATGATGATAGTCAACGGCAACATTACTGATGGCTACAAAGTAATGGACGAAAAGAAGTATATTATATTTTTACTAAAATTCCAATGAACAATACACCTTTTATATTAAACGATTTACCCGACAACACTTGGTCAGTAGAATGGCCTACATTTAGAAACATTACTGACAAAGTAACCGGTAGAAAACTATTAACTATCTTATTTGAAGATATTAAATGTTTTAATGTAGGTTTAGGTGTAAAGCTCAATAGCGGTGAGATGGACACACTATGGATTGATTACAAGTTATATTGGCAAGACAAAGAAGGAAAATATACTGACTATTTAGAAGATATGTATGAGATAGGTGGTGTAGTATTCACAGAGAGGGAACAAGCATTACAGCTACAAGATATCTTAGAAAAGAAATATATTTGGAAAGTATTACAGGCATAATATGGCAATGATGAATAGTGGTAGATTTGTACCCGCAACATATAATCCGGCTACTAAAGCAAATATGGATGGAGTATCACATTTGGGTAGCCGTTCACAATATACATATGATTGCGTGTTCCGAAAAGAAGATCCAAGCGTCATTGTAAAATGGTGTAGGAAAAACTTTGGGGAAAGAGGTAATGGTTGGGACTTTTATTTAAATCAAGGCCGTGTTATAATAGAGATTCGGGATGATAAGTTTAAAGTAATGTATGAAATGTGGCATGTATGACAATCAGAATTAAAAAGTTAGATGGCCGTAATACTGGCTATGGTAAGTTTAAATATGCAGTAGAGTCACAATCACTACACAGCAGTGAGTTTTATGATTTGCGTAAATGGATGTGGGATACATGGGGTGCAAGTAAAGAATTAAAAGAGTGGATACACGGTGATCTTGTTATTCGTGCAGGTGGCGAACAACTAATAAGTTGTCAAAACGAAAATTGGTGTTGGCAAAACGATGAGTATCATCGTAGATTATATTTAAGAACAGACAAAGAGTTGGTATTATTTAAATTAAGATGGGAATAAGATGGCGAACGATATTATGATTGACATTGAGAGTTTAGATACAACACCTAACTGTGTTATCTTAACTATCGGTGCTGTTCGTTTCGACCCTAAAGGCAGTGGTGTAGTTGAACGATTAGAACTAAGACCTACAGTTGAGGATCAAACAGAGATTTACAATAGAAGTATCAACGAAGATACATTGCGCTGGTGGAGTGAACAAAGTCCTGAAGCACTTGAAGAAGCTATGGGAGATAATGGACGAATGCCATTCAAAGAATGTATGGAGATACTTTATAAGTTTTGTTGGAATCGCCGTGCTGTGTGGAGTAACGGTGCACCATTTGACTTAGTTGTGATGGAAAATGCTTGGCGACAAACAAGTGACAAACCTAATCCTATCCCTTGGCCCTTCTGGTCAATGCGTGATACACGAACATTGTGGGAAATAACAGGTGTCAGTCTTAAAGATGGTGGACATACTACAAGTCACAAAGCAGTTGAAGATGCCGAAAGACAAGCAATCGTTGTACAAAAAGCGTATACTAAACTTATTAAAGCAGAACTAGTAGCACCTCCAAAATGAGAATAGATTCAGACATTGATATTGACTTTGGTGATAGAGATAAATTACTATCTCTCATCAAGCATACACCTGCGTCAATGCGTAATATTAACCCCATGCGTAGGCATAATACTGGTGTTTATGTAACTGATATACCTTATGATCCAGTCAACAATATGTCAGCACTTCATTACGAAGATGCAGAAAAACGCGGGTATTTTAAATTAGACTTATTGAATGTTCATGTATATTCACAAGTGCGTGATGAACGGCATTTAGTTGAATTAATGTGTGAACCTGATTGGTCTAAGTTAAATGATAAAGAATTTGTTGAGAAGTTGATTCACTTAGCTAATCATTATCAAAGTATTCAGAAGATGCCTGAACCTATTAATAGTATCCCTAGATTAGCCATGTTTTTAGCATTGATTCGTCCTGCTAAAAAGCATTTAATTGGTAAGAGTTGGCGTGAAGTAAGTCAGACCATATGGGATAAAGAAAATGATGGCTATAGCTTTAAAAAGAGTCATGCTATTGCCTATGCACAGTTAGTCGTAGTGCATATGAATTTGCTTACAGCATCCGTTTAACAAGCGTAATACTACGGCGTTTTGTTCTACGCTTATGTAGTTCGCTGATACTGCATGTAGGACCATGAATAATAGTCAGACTTTTGTTGTTAAAAGTCCTTAGATAGGGTCTGAACATAGACCATTCATCCTTTAAGAATAGATTGATGGGGACTAATCTATTACTTTCCCACCACCAAACATCTCCTAATTCTAGGAATTTTTCTTTGATTATGGGGTCTATAATAGCACCGTAATCATAGATTGTTGTCACGATATCATCCCTATTTTGCACAATCCCAACATAATCTTGGTTGGCGTGCGAACATATGGTTATGAACGGGTGATTTTCGCTTAGTTTCTTAAAGAATTCGTTATGTATCATTGTTATTTTTTACTACCGAAATATTTATCATTGGGTAGCCAGGCAATATATTTTGATAAATATGAGTATGTACTCAACTCAAGTATTCGTTTATACCCAACGACAAATCGTTATTCTTTTATCAGGAAATTCCCCTAGGAGTTATATGCCTCAGTATGCCAAGCCACTTACTCTACACAAAGGTGTAGACAATCAGATTCAATTTCAGTTCTTAAACCAAGAACAGAAGCCTGTTGATATTACAGGAAAAGAAATTTCTTGTAGAATTCTTAATGCTACCGGAACAACTGTGCTTATTAGAAAAGCACTTACTATTCAATTAGGTGCAACAGGTATTGCCGCATTATACTTAGATCCAGGTGAGCTTGAAGAAATAGATGCACAGAAATGCTATTATACATTAGAGATCCCTGTTGGAACATTTGACTACCCAGTATTTGTAGACCAAAATGCAGGTGGTCGCGGTGATATGAATATTGTTAATTCAATATTACCTAGCTTTGTACCTAGTACGGAATTAACTATTCCTACAGGCCAAGGATTTGCAAATACTGCATGGCTTGCAAATGGAACATATAGTGCTGACCCAAATTCAACAGTATATTACACTAGTGTATACACTTCAAGTGATAACCCGACCTTAACAATACAAACACAATATACAGAATTTTATGGTGATGTATTAATTGAAGGTTCAACAATAGGTAATACAGATTGGTATGCAATTAGTAATGTATTCAGCTATGCCAATACAACAGAAACATTCCATTATAATATAACAGGGTTCCACCCATTTATTCGTATGGCATTTGTAAGTAATGCGGGCGTAGTAACCAACGTATTGGCAAGATAAGTGTTGATTGTGTAACATATTTGTGTTATACTATCTAAATGTTTGATATCCTATCAATAATTCCCGGTAAGAAAAAACTCACACAAGGTGGCTGGAATAGCTTCAATGCTATTTGCTGTCACCATCGTGGGCATAAAACTGACACTAGAAGTCGTGGCGGTGTGAAATTTGATGGACAAACAAATTGGTCATATCATTGTTTCAATTGCGGTTTCAAATGTGGTTTCAGTTTAGGCAAAAGCTTAACAAAGAACACACGACAATTATTGTCTTGGTGTGGGGTAGATGATACTCAAGTAAGCAAGTGGAGCCTAGAGAGTTTACAACAAAAAGATATATTAGATTTCACTCAGCCTAAAAAGAAAACTAAGATTAAGTTCAATGACCATGAATTACCAGAAGATGCAGAACTACTTGACCAAAATAATCCATTACACAAAATATATGTAGACTATCTAGAAGCGAGGGGTATAAGTAGTAATGAATATCCTTTCATGGTCACTCCCAACGAAGCAAGTCGCATGGGAAATCGCATCATCATTCCCTATACATATAAGAACAAGATTGTTGGTCACACAAGTAGGTTCTTAGACAATAAGATTCCGAAATATATCAACGAACAACAACCTGGTTATGTATTTGGATATGATTTTCAACAACCTCAACAAAGTGTTTGTATACTAGTCGAAGGCATCTTTGATGCATTAAGTCTAGGTGCTTGTGCATTAACTCATAATACGATTAATGATGACCAAGCAGAATTACTAGCACAACTTAATAGACAAATCATTTTCGTTCCCGACCGTGATAAAACAGGATTCGATTCCTGTGAGAGAGCTATTCAATTAGGCTATAGCGTCAGTATCCCACATTGGGAAAGTGATGTAAAAGATGTTAATGATGCCATTATCAAATATGGTAGACTGCCTACACTACTCAGTATATTACAGTCTGCTACAATGAGCAAAATTAAAATAGAAATACAAAGGAAGAAAATTGGTAAACAAAACGGATTCTAAAAAGCAAATTGATTATACACCAGAAGTACAAAAACTATTTTTAAGAATGATGATGACTAACGCTGAGTTATATACTCGTGTTATGAACATTATGAATTCAGAAAACTTTGATAAAAGTCTGCGTCCAGTTGCAGATATGTTCAAAGAACACACAGACAAATATAAAGTTTTACCTGACTTTAATCAGATTAAAGCAGTAACAGGAGTAGACATTGAGCCTATCCCTGAAATGAGTGAAGGTCATAACGAATGGTTCTTTGATGCATTTGAGGCATTTACTAAACGACAAGAACTAGAACGGGCTATTCTTAAAGCTGCCGACTTGCTTGAGAAAGGTGACTTTAGCCCTGTTGAGAAACTAATCAAAGATGCAGTACAGATTAGTTTACAAAGAGATATGGGTACAGATTATTTCTTTGATCCTAAAAGTCGTATTAACAAATACTTTAATGCAGGTGGACAAGTCTCAACAGGCTGGCCACAGATGGATCGTATCCTGTATGGTGGCATGAGTCGAGGGGAACTGAACATCTTTGCAGGTGGTTCTGGTTCAGGTAAGTCTCTTGTTATGATGAATATCGCATTGAACTGGTTACAAGCAGGAATGAGTGGAGTCTACATCACACTAGAACTTTCAGAGGAACTAACATCATTGCGTACTGATGCTATGTTGACACAGATGGGCACTAAGTCAATTCGAAAAGACATTGATACAACCGATCTTAAAGTTAAGATGGTAGGTAAGCGTTCGGGCAAGTATCGTGTTAAAGGGTTGCCTGCACAAAGTAATGTGAATGATATTCGTGCTTACTTAAAAGAAGTGCAGATTCAAACAGGTATTAAGATTGACTTTGTAATGGTCGACTACTTAGACTTGGTTATGCCTGTCTCTGTTAAAGTTAATCCTAACGATCAGTTCATCAAAGACAAGTATGTTGCAGAAGAATTGCGTAACTTAGCTAAAGAGATGGGAGTGTTACTTGTAACTGCTTCACAGTTGAATCGTAGTGCTGTTGATGAGATTGAGTTCGATCATAGTCACATCGCAGGTGGTATCTCAAAGATTAACACAGCAGATAATGTGTTCGGTATCTTTACAAGTCGCAGTATGCGTGAGCGTGGTAAGTACCAGATTCAATGTATGAAATCTCGTAGCTCAACGGGTGTAGGTATGAAAATTGACCTAGACTATGACATTGAAACAATGCGTATTAGTGATAGTGACCCTGATGGATATGCTGAACAACAAGCAAAGTATAGACCTGCTCCTAGCCCGACTGATATTATGAATCAAGTAAAAGCACAATCTACATTAGTTTCTACTGAACCTATCATTGACCAAGCTACAGGTGAAGTACTAGAACCACTGAATAAGAAGATTGTTGCGGATGTACAGGGTTCGAAGCTTAAAAGTTTACTTAACAGTTTAAAGAAATAAGACTAAATACTATATCATGCAAAAACAAACTCGCAGCCTATTGGAAGAATTAGAGTCCATTGGTAATAATCGTGATACAAGTCACATTATTGAAAGCCGTGGCCACAACATCATTACTAGTGCAATTAATTTGATAGAAATGATTAATAAACATTACACACCAGAACAGGCTGAGATCCTAGAGCGTAAGCTATTGAGTGCTATCAAAAGTAAGGATCAGAGCAGATTTGCTAAGTCACTAAAAAAGAACAGTAAAAATGAGCCTATCTGAATCCCTATCAATATTAAAATCTAAGATTGACCAATTATCCATTACAGAAGATAAAGGACATTTGGATCATCCTGAGGACTTAATATTTTTAGGCGGATCACAGGGGGCGAATCGTGCTGTTCAATCTACCATTGCTACAGTAAAGAATCCAGCGACAGTTACAATCAAGTGGGACGGATATCCTGCACTGATTTTCGGTCGTAATACTGAGGGTAAGTTTAGTATTATGGACAAGCATATGTTCAATAAGAAAGACTTAACCGGTCGTCAAGTATTCAGTCCTGAACAGTTCGTTGAATATGATCGTGCCCGTGGCGTAGACCGTTCAGGGTTATATCAAGTGATTGCAGACTTGTGGCCTGGTCTAGAAAAAGCAGATAGAAGCAAAGGCTACTATTGGGGTGATTTATTATTTGCTCAACCATTACAAGACCAGAACGGTATGTATAAGTTCAAAGCTAACCCTAATGGCATTACTTACACAGTTGAGACAAACAGTGAAGTTGGACAATTATTTAAAGGTAAACAAGCCGCTATTGTTGTGCATCAGTTCATACCAGCAACTGCCGCAACTACAGATGAAGCTACTCCTTTAGATGGTGGTATTGGTGGATTAAAGAATAATAGCAATGTAGCGATTGTTCCTGCAAAAATGCCTAATACTCCTAAATTAGCAATTAACACCAAGTTAGTTAATAAAGCTAACAGTGATATTAAAAAGTACGGAGCCGCTGTAGATCAATTGATGAATACAGCTCCTCAGGCTGCAAATGCATTCAGAGGATTGTTTACAGTTTATATCAATAAAAAGATTGTTTCAGGTGATCTTAATAATCTAGTAGACGGGTTTATGGAATTCTTTAATAGCAGACCAATGACTGATACTATGAGAGCTAAGTTGGCACAGCATTTAGAAGCTAACAAAGCAGGACTAGTAGGTGCATTCACTATTTGGGCTAGCTTATATCAGTTAAAAATGTCTGTAGTAGACCAGCTTAATAAAGCCGCAGAAGCAAGCCCTGTCAAAGGCTATCTACAAGACGGTACACAAACCCAAGAGGGTTTCGTTGCTAACGGACTCAAATTCGTAGATAGAATGGGCTTTAGTCGTCAAAATCTAGCCGGAAGATAAGCCCAAATCCTGGATTTTTTCTTGCCAGGCATAAATAATAGTATGAATCTATATGATTCAAACAATTTAAAGGAAAATTATCATGGCAGGATTTACAAGAACACACGGCGATGCACAACCAGTATTCGCAATGGACGTACAGAATGGTCCAGTAGCATCATCTACTGCGGCTGACGGCACAACTACAAACTTTATCGGTCCAGCAATGGACTTCTTCGGTTTTGACTTAGGCGCCGCTCCAACAACACAATTGGGTGTTGATGAGATGGTTGCACAAGTTATGGTTTCTATTGAGCAATTAGCTACAGTTATGATGTACTCAGTGGCAGCTACAGCAAACGTTACAAACATGTCTGTTGCAGTTTACCCAGTTGGCGCATACTCAGCGGCTGACTTACAAACACAAATTCGTGCTTTAGGTACAGTTAATGGTTATGACCTAAGCGGTGCTACAGTAACAAACGTTGGTTTCCGTTTAGCTTCTACAGCTACAAGCGCAAGCTAATCCGAAGTTTAACTTCAAAGAAATCCGAGATTTATTCTCGGATTTTTTTTGCCTCTAAATACATGTATGAGTTTTACAGTAAGTTGCTATACACTATTTGATATTACCCAAACAGGCGTAATCAATAGAAGCCGCCCGGGACCAGAAGATGATCCTGAAGTATGGTTAAATAAAAGAAATACACAATGCAATTTTGATACAATAGTTCAAGCAATATCATTAAGATCACAGCCGGAAGATATTACAGATACAACACAAACTAAAATAAAATTTAGTGAATTTGAAAATTTTGGATTCTTATTTGAAGATGATGAAACTGAAATCAATTGCTGGTCCTTTAGTTTTAGTGTTCAACACCCTAGTGTATATCATGATGGTATAACAGAATTAGGTTCACTATATTCAGATTGTGATCAAATACCTATGATTAAAACAAACACTGCATGGTCTAAGCTTCCTGCATTTTTAGATTCAACCGATGAGCTTAGGAATATTTATTTTAAGGTAATTGCAAATGATTAATGATATTGATTTAGAACGCAAATTTAATAGAATGATATCATCAAGGGAAATTGATGATTTACAAGATATTTCTATATTTGAAATGTCTAAGGATAATTATGTTGTATTTAAAAGATATCATATTGCTAAAAAATCAAAAACAGATATAGATGTTACATTGACGAATGGAGATTTAGTCCATTCTTTTTCTAGTATGCGTAATGCGATTTGTTGGTGTATTTTTGATAAACGCGGCAAATATGTATTAGCTGATAGAATTATTACATTAGATAGAAGCATATCTAATGAAGAAGTACAGATAAATGTGCATAAGAATTTATTTAGGAAATCGAAGAAAACCGAAGATAAATTGATATTTTTAGCTAAATTGAATGAAGATAAGTTTAGACGCAGTACAATGTATCAGGAATTAGAGGGTTATGTTAATCAATCTGACTACTGGCAGAAGCATCAGTTTAAATTAAAAACCGCACAATAAATCCAAAAGTGATAAATACTTTATATTAGTCTTTGGGACCACAACTATGAAATTAACAGATTTTGACAAACAACCAGTACAAAGTGCTCAACGAGCACTTAAAGAACATTATGGTACATCCATTGATGTTAGTAGAATGAGTTACGCACAAGTGCGTAATATGCTAAACAAAGTTCGCGGATTGATGAGTGAATCAAAAGCCTCACAAAAATTCTACGAAAGCCAAGGTAACGGTTCATATATGAAACTAGTTTTCATGGAACAAGCTTTGAGCAAACAATTTGCATATTTGAGCACACAACGCCCTCGTATCGTTGTAGAGAATGAAGAAGTAGAAAAGTCACAAACTATTCTAGCCGCACAAGATATGGTTGATTCCATTCAGAAGATGGTTGAGCAAGTTAGTGATATGATTGTTAAAGAACTACCGGCACTAGTTGATTCAGTTCAATCTGAAATCGGTGTTAACGAGAGTTCATCTTTCAGTCAACAGGCTACAGAAGCATTGACTTCATTGCAAGCCGCATTGACACAAAGTCAAGCAACTATGAAAGAAGCTGTAAATGGCATCACTGGTCAAGGTGGTGCAGAAGCTTTTGACGCTGGTGCTGATATGGGTGCTGATATGGGCATGGGCGATGATGAGTTTGCTGACATAGATGCAACTGCAGAACTACCAGACGGTGGTGAAGAAGAAGTTGACATGGATATGGACATCGAAGAACCAGAAGATTTAGGTTCTGTCGGCCGCGCAAAAAGATAATATGAGACTCTTTGAGTTTGATTCTAGTCCACTAGTAGTTGGCTTGGTTGCAACGACCAGCCAACTAAAAAGTGAAATTGATGCCGGTAAAGTCAAACCGGATTGGACTGTTCCAGAACTCTTGCAATATTACCGCGATAATGATATTATTATTGATAAGAGCGATTTGTATAACATGATTAAAAATCCTCCATTGAACAAATATATTACCAATATACAAGCTGATAATGTAGTGTTTAAAGGTCAATCAGAAGCAGGCGAACAAGCCCCTGATGAAAATAAAAAAGTTGTACAGCAAATGGCTAAGCAAGCAATGAAATGATAACACTAACAGAAAAAGCAAGTAATAAAGTAAAACAGCAAATTCAAAAACGAGGTAAAGGCCTGGGAATTCGTATCGGTGTAAAGACGACGGGTTGCTCAGGCTTAGCCTATGTATTAGAATATGTTGATAAGCCCGTCGAAGGTGATATTAAAGTTGAATGTGAAGGCTGTGCTTTATTTGTTGACCCTAAAAGTTGTGCTTATGTACAAGGATTAGAAATTGATTTTGTCCGCAATGGATTAAATGAAGGATTTGAATTTAATAATCCAAATGAGCGTGACCGATGTGGATGCGGTGAGAGCTTTAGAGTTTGACCTAAACTGTTGCACTAGGTTATAAAACACACTATAATAATCTAATGTACATTCCAAACAAATATAATTATGTCCCCATGAGCCGTGTAGAGATAGACGGCAAACGCAGATATGCTACACCTGATGGTGAAAAACTTCCCAGTGTCACTACGATATTAGATTTTACTAAAAGTGAAGAATCTAAACAAGCACTACAAAATTGGCGTAAGCGAGTAGGTGTTCAACAAGCACAAATGATTACAACAGAAGCCGCAGGTCGTGGAACACGAATGCACAAGTGGCTTGAAGATTATATTAAGACAGGAGTACTCAATGAGCCCGGAAGCAATCCGTATAGCATCCAAAGCCATAAAATGGCCCAAACAATTATCTATGAAGGGCTTAGTAAATGTAATGAATATTGGGGCACAGAAGTTCCTCTCTATTATCCGAAAATTTACGCAGGGACGACAGACTTAGTGGGTATACATGATGGTGATGAAGCTATCATGGATCATAAGCAAACTAATAAGCCCAAGAAGCGTGAGTGGATCGAAGATTACTTTGTTCAGTTAGCAGCCTATGCTAATGCACATAATGAAGTTCATGGCACTAAGATTCGTAAAGGTGTCATTTTCATGTGTTCTGCTGACAATATCTATCAGGAATTCATCCTAGAAGGACCTGAATTCGTCAAATATACTGATATCTGGTTCAAACGAGTAGAACAATACTACATTCAGTTCTTGTAATGGTTTAAGATAAATAAGTGTAAATCTGTGAAGAATTACACTTATGGCCATTATACAAATTTCGAAAATACAACAGCGTTCAGGGAATCTAGTAGACCTGCCACAGCTTGACGAAGCACAGTTCGGCTGGGCTACTGATGCTAAACGCTTATTCATTGGTAAAACAACACCAAATGAAAATATTGAAGTATTAACATCCTATTCTAACATTAGTTTCAGTCAAATTGATGGATCAGGAAATAGCAATGTTTACATCACTTCTCCTATACAACCAGGACAACTATTAGGTTATAATAGTACTCTCAACTCTTGGGTCAATACAGGTGGCAATGCTAATGCTCCTGGGAACACCTCAGCATATACAGGTATACCGGTACACTTAGGAAGCGTAAGTAATGTTAAGATTGGTGACGGTGCGATAGGATATGTTTTAACAACTGATGGATATGGCAATCTATCATGGACTAGTAAAACAACATCTATTGCAAATATTTTAGACATATCAAATGCTGATCCGGCAGTAATGACGTTTGATCCGAATGTTGTTAGTTACACTAATGGAACTGCAGTTACTATTTTAGGTATTGCTGGTAATAGTTCTGCTAATGCAAATCTACTAAACGGAAATACCTTTTATTTAAAAGTATCTAATACTTTTAATACTACGGGTGAAGTGACTTTATATACGGATGATACATTGGCAAATGCATATGATGGTGCAGGAATTGTTTATGACAACCCAGCTAATATATATGCTACGGCAACAAGTGCGTTCGGCATCAATGTAAGTTCTCCTGCATCCGGTGTAGAAGGATCAATTCAATACAATGTTAGCGGTGTGCTAACAGGCTCGTCATTATTAAAATTTGCAAATAGTAATGTAGAAATATCTTCAAGTAATGTAGTAGTTACCGGTGGTAATGTATCTGCTAATATTATAACAGGTAATACATTAGCCGGTTCATTAACAACAGCCGCACAACCTAATATCACTAGTACAGGCACTCTTGCAGGATTAGTTGTTGCAGGTAACATTACACCTAGTGCAAATATTACATATAACTTAGGTAATAACACTAATCGATTCAATGATTTATATTTGGCTAATAGCACTATCTATATCGGTGCTCAAACAATCAGCGCAAATGCAACTAATGTAATTATTTCGGGAATTATCACGGGTAATTTATCCGGTAACGCAACAACTGCAGGTACTGTAGTAACAGCCGCACAACCCAATATCACTTCAGTAGGTACATTAACTAGTGTTAGTGTTTCAGGTAATGCTAACATTGGCAACATCGGTACTGCTGGATTAATTACTGCTACAGGTAATATTACAGGTGGTAATTTAATAACAGGTGGTACTATTAGTGCTACTGGTAATATTACAGCTCCTAACTTCTTAGGCAATGTTGTAGGTAATATTAGTGGTAACTTAACAGTTAACGGATCAAATACTCAAGTATTGTTTAACGATAGTGGCTTAGCAAATGCTAATTCTGGTTTTACTTTTGACAAAGTAACCGGTGCATTATCAGTTACTGGCAACATTACAGCTGGTAATGTTAATGCAACATTCTATGGTGCAGGTACAGGATTAACAAGTATACCGGGTGCTAATGTAACTGGCACCGTTGCAAATGCAACTCATGCATCTACTGCTAATACGGTTACAAATTCGGCTCAAGGTAATATTACATCAGTGGGTACATTAACTGGATTAAGTGTTAATGGTACATTAACAGCAGTTAATATTACAGCCAATACAGGTGTATTCACTGGTAATGGTAGTGGGCTAAGTTCTATAGCAGGCGCCAATGTAACCGGTACAGTCGCAAATGCAACTCATGCATCTACTGCTAATACAGTTACAGATGCGGCACAAAGTAATATTACATCAGTGGGTACATTAACCAGTGTTAGTGTTTCGGGTAATGCAAATATCGGTAATATTGGTACAGGTGGTCTAATTACTGCAACTGGTAATGTTACAGGCGGCAACTTAATCACAGGTGGATTAATTACTGCAACTGGTACAATCACCGGCGGTAATTTAGCGACAGCCGGAACATTGAGTGCAGGCGGTAATGCAGCCGTTTTAGGTATCAAAACAGATAATTATTATTATGCTAACGGTGACTCAATAAGTTTTGCAGGCGCATATAGCAATAGTAATGTAAGCTCATTCTTAGCGGCATTTGGTAGTAACACTATAACAACAACCGGTAATGTTGTAGTAGGAAATATTAGTACTAGTGGACTAATCACTGTTACAGGAAATGCCAATGTAGGTAATTTAGGAACTGCTGGTCTAATAACAGCAACCGGTAACATCGGCGGTGGCAATATTAATACAGGTGGTCTAATAACAGCAACCGGTAACATTGGTGGCGGTAATATTAATACTGGTGGTGCAATGTCTGCTACTGGTAATGTAACTGCAAATAATGTTATAACAACTAAATTCTTAATTAACTCAGTAAACCCAAGTGTACTAGCGGCCGGTTCAACACAGGGTACCGGTACTGTATTAGGTAACACTATCAATGTGATTACTACTGTAGCATCTGGTGCAGGTGTTGTATTACCAACAGCAGTTGCAGGTATGACGATTTACATTACAAATACAAGTGCAAATAGTTTACTAGTATATCCTGCATCTGGCGCCGCAATAAATGAACTATCAACTAATGTAGCATTAAGTCATGCTACTAAAGCAACAATACATTATGTTGCGGCATCGTCTACGCAGTGGTACAGTGTCGGAGCAACATACGCATAAATATAAAAAGAGAATACAATTATGGCAGCAACAATATATACCGCAAATAGTACAAGTCAATTATCAAGTGTAAGCAATACTGATAAAGTACGGATATCTACCTCTACATCAGCTATCGCTATAGCTATCGGAGATGCAAATACTACTGCAAATTTAACAGCATGTGAAATTGTCCCTGCAAACACAGTCTTAAACAGTGTTCTTGTGGGTCAAGGTAATTATGTTGCTTACATCAATGTAGCAGGGACAGCAGGCGCATTTAGTATTACTGAATTAGGTGCAAATCACCCTGATACCGGTACTGAATAATACCCAAAATTGATAAATACTTAATACATTCTCATTCGGAGAATTTATGCAGTAACCCACTGCGTAGCGGCTAGAACCCGCTAATTTTATAAAGGAAAAACAAATGGGACGTCCTCTAAAAATAGCAAAGGCCCAAGCGGTCTTAACAGTAACTAATACTACTGCAACAACTAATGTTGTAACAGTATCTGAAGATTTATCAACTCTTGGCGTTATTGCCGGTATGCCGTTCGTACCAAGTGTAACGACAGGTACAAACTTGGTAGCAGGTACAACATATTGGATTCTATCAGTATTAAGCACAACAACTTTCACTGTTTCTGCAACTGATTTAAGTGCAAATACAACACGCACAGCAGTAACATTAACAACAGGTACAACTGCTTCTGCGTTGACTGTTGGTTTCGTTGATGCATATTTCAATAACCCAGAAGGTGGCACTGGCTTCCCAACAACTAATGCTAATACATATGGTGTAGTTGGTGGTAACACAGCTATCTATGGTTCACAAGTTCTACCTCGTGTTGCTATCGGTGTTAATGGTACAGGTACATTGTATGCTATCGCTGATACCGAGTTCGTAACAGGTATTGGTACTGACTTAGCAAACACACTAAGTGTAGGTTCAGTAATTCAAATCGCTAGCGCAAATGTTAACGGTATTTCTACAGATTACACCACACTAGGTTTTGCAAATACAGTTCCTGGCTTAACAACTGTTGCTGTTGCTAACACACAAAATACAGGTAATATCATTGGTACTTCAGGTAATGCTGAAACATTGATCGCTAACGGTACAGTAAGATTTACTGCTAACTTGGGTGGTCTAGTTGCTGGTACCGTTTATTTCGTTAAGGCTATTGCAAATGCATCTGCATTCACTGTTTCTACAACATTAGGTGGTGCTGAAGTTGATTTGTCAAGTGCTACAGGTACACCAGATGCACAGCAAGATGTAGTTGAATTGACTGCAAATGCGGCAGTGGCTGCATCAGGTTCTGCATTCATCTATGCTGACAATGAAGCAGGTTTCATCTTGCGTCAAAAAGGTAAACAGAAGTATCTAGTTCAAGGTGGTACAAGTGGTTTGATTTCACAATGCTATACAGCTAACTTAGCTAATACAGCATTGACGCCAAACACAATGAACATCTTGTCTACTGATGCCGCTACTGATACTACATATGTTCAGTCATTAAGTGATTATGGTTCATTGACATTCAGTGCTACTTCAGGTCCAGTTGCTACTGATAACATTGTTCTTGCTAATGCTACTCCAGTTGTCGCTACATTCAACACTGCATATGCGGCAAATACATATGGTGGTCAGCCTTACCCAATCGTAACTATTGCTAATAGCTAATCATGGTAACATCATCTAGAGCAATTAAGATGCCAACAAAAAAGACTGAAACAGATGTAGCGGTTCTTCAAGTGCAAGTGCAAAACATCACAGATGATATCAGCGAAATAAAAGCTGATATCAAGGATGTTAATACTAGTATTCAAAAAAACAATGAGGATACTCACAAGCTTCTTAAAGAAATGAAAGAAGCTAGTGCAGTCGCTCATAAATCAATGTCTGATAAAGTTAGTGCATTAGAAAAATGGCGTTGGATGATGATGGGAGCAGGAATAGTTATCGGATCGTTAGGGTTCGATACAATAGCAAAATTGCTAAAATAAAAAAAGAGACTTAGGTCTCTTTTTTTGTAAGTGCTTTTAATTTTTCTTGTACAACATCAAAGTTTACTGTATTAAATAATCCCGGATGTAATGGTTTGGGATATTGATTATCTCCTACCCAAGCATAGCCGCAATGTTCATCATTTAATATAGGTGCAAATTCTTTATCAATTTGACAAAAGAATGTATGATAAGTGAATGTATGATTTACAAATTTTTGAATTGGAATTAATTTAGCTTTTTTTGGATAGTAGCCTATTTCTTCCATACACTCACGCTCGATACCTTCCATAAGTGTTTCATCACCTTCTATTTTTCCACCGGGTATACCCCAGTTGCCCGGATTCTTATTATCGGTTCTTAATAGATATAGATAGCGGTCAGTCTTTTTACAATAAAAAAATACGCCTGCAGAAATATTACTCATACTATGATTTATCTTAATTAAATCACAATAGAATAATCTCCCTGAGCATACCAACCTTCATATGATTTCATCCATACTCCGTCGGGTGTATAGCGATACTGTATGCCAGTAGTTAAGTTGGTAACATATTCTACTGTAGTTGATTCTTGGCTAGCAAAACTAACATACCATTCACCAGAATCTGAATCGTATTCTACAATGTCATTTGCATTAGCAATTAATGATCCCCATGCAATTGTTGGGCTACCCTCACTGCCTACTGATTCTACTAGTAAATATCGTACCCCGTTAACCGGTCCTGGTAATCCTGCATTAGGGCCTGACACTAACGGGTTGACTACACTATTAACCGGTTGCAATGTGTTTTGAGGCAATGTGTCCGGATCAATGTCATAGATTAACAATCTATCATCGGTTGGGTCAATCACAATTGTTCCTACGATTTCAGTAGACATATATGGATTTTGTAACCAGATTTGACTTATACCGGGACGCATGGTACCATATACATTTAACAAGCTAGACCAATATAAACTTGTGTTAGGTGGATTGGGATAATTTAAATCAATGTTACTGACATAGTTATCATTATCTGCTGGTAGTAATTGTAATCTATTACCCATCAATAATACTTTGTATCCATATGGTGTAATTTTTTGACGAGTACCTAACAATAAATCTTCATCTTCAATATCTTGTAAAGCTTTACCTTTAAAGATACTTGCAATAACTTTTTCAATAACACCTAATTTCTTTAGTTTGGCAGCATTACTTAACCATATAGGCATGTAAAACTTCCATGACATAACATCAATTGGATTAGCAGTACCTTGTGGAATACTACGACTACTAAAGGTTAATCCATCTTGATATACAACACTTAAACTTGTCCAATCGATAAAGTTATCTGTACTTTGAATTTCCATCGATGGATTAAACAATGTACCTAACTGTTCAATCAATTCTAATTTTTGTTGATAATTTGTAGTCCAGAAGTCAACTGTTACACGCAATGTATATGGTACAGGCATTAGTCTTTCAACGGTAAATGCTTGCCCTTGCGTTTCTTCATACTGACCCGTCTCACTATTAAATGTTCGCTGTCGTACATTAATTTTATCAACATAAGTAGGGTCTTGCGTTCTACGCTGGTCATATTCTAACCCACTGATATAATAAGTTATTAAAGGTGCTGAAGGTAAATTACTTGCGCTATTGTTAGCTATGATAGCACTAGCTTGGCGACTTGAATCACCATACATAATAGGAACACGGACAAGTATCTCATTACCTGCAGGATCTTTACCTTTAGTAACTTCCCAGTTACTGAATATTTTCGCAAACTGTATTAAAAATCTGCGTATCTGATTGTCATAGAAAAATTGTGCCATATTATGCTACTGGTGGTAAAGGGTCGGGTGCAATTGACAAGATACTTGACAATGCTTGTTTCTGAGGAATTACGGTTCCTGAAGTTGTAACTGTTACATTACTGTTATTTATGAAGCTTGCAGTCTGTGACTTATCATTATAAGAAAGTGCAGTCTCGGTGCGTACATTCTCACTAATTCTAACCCACAATTGACCGTCCCAACGGAATAACAATTGAGGTAGATAATCAATGCGTAAGAAGTAATCTCCTACTTGTGGGTTTTGCGGGAATGCAATACCTGCACCAGTTGGATAACCATTCGGAGCCTCACCGTCACCTGACAAGTAACTTGTTGAATAACCGAAACTTCTTGGACTACTACGGGCAATGAATTGGAATCTAGGATCACAGTCTGCTCTAAAGTCCATCTGAGGTGTAATTGTATCAGTAAAGCCCGGAGCTACTGGATTCTGGTCAGCAGTTGAGTATGTATTATCAGCAGTACCATATGGTCCCGAGATAGTCATCATACTGTCAATCGTTAATACGATTTCTCTCTCAACTGGTCCTGAACCACTCTCGGTCATCTGCGGTGCAAATTGAACAGTAGACAACAACAATGTAGGATTGATATCGGGCGATGTTGGTATTCCTGGGAACGCCGCATCTAATAATTGAGTCCAAATCATTCCAACTGTCGCGGCTGGAATACGCAAGTAAGGACTATCATTGACATATTCGGTACTAGTGAATAGTTCAACTACTGGGGCAGGCGCGCCGGTACTTGAAGAACTAGTTACAATGTTAATAGGTGGTGCAGGTTGATTTAATTTACCTGATGCAATTCCATCTTCTTGAAAAACGCCATATGTGGGTACAATATACAAGTTACTATTATCATAACCAGATTTAGGTAATAATCTTTGTGCTTCTTCAAGTGCCGCATTATTAATTGCAATATTTTGATTATATGTAGAAAGAATATCTTTAAGATTTTGTTCTTCAGTTAATCTCCAATATGTTGCATTAGGTGGATGTGTACCTGCAGGAACATCAGCAATAGAAATATAATTCTTATCACCGTAACTAATAATATATCCTTCTGGATATGGTTTAGTAACATCCCATACTCCAAGATAATTATCTTGGTTAATAGGCTCTTGTAATATCTGACTAAATTCTTCACTATCAACTAATGGTTCACATTTAATACGCCATAAATGCGGGAACCAAGTTTGACTGAAACCTTCACTTGCATAATTAGCATCAGTAATTTGCATAAATCGTTTTAATGCAACTGGTATAGTTTCTTTTAATGGATTATAATCTAATAAGTGAGGTAGTTCTAATACATCACCGACCATTAACTTACGACCAACAATATCAATCATATCGTTATAATGAACGGTAATAAAGATAATGTCGTTATTTAAAAATAAACCAAATTGACTTAAATCGAAGTCTAAATTTTGTACATTATAATGCCCACGCAAACGATAAACATTTGGGTCATATGTTCTATCTCTATTCTCTAGGAATAGTAAATCCTGAATATTAGTAGGACTCATTGTTGCATATTGGGGTTGAGTATAATCAATACTAGCGCCCTGGTCTGTAGGTCCTAAATACTTGTGAATGTATAAATCCGTGCCGCCGACACGCAATTCTTCGGATATTGTTCTATCAAAGAAACGATAATCATTCTGTTTATTAGGGCGGTATAATGACAATTTTGGCATAATAGTATTTATCGCAATGTACTTTGGTTAAATCCTACGGTTGACAATAAATATGGGCTGTGTTATAATACTCAAATCATAGTAAAGGAGTGCCTAATGGCCACACGCAAACGCAATTCAGAAGACCACAGTCAAGTTAAAGCATTGAATCCTCGGGATGTAGATGTACAATATTATGGTGATGAACCACTATTTGTTCTTCAGCCTGATGAGGATAAACGCAGGGTCACACTAATGCGTAGTTTTACATGGTACAATCGTTTCTATGGCAAGAAAGATGCCAAAGAACTCATGTCCCAATTTCTCGATCTTAATAATAGAACCGCTGACGCAAAAGTTATGCGTAAGGTTCACGAAAATGAATTCTTAATGACATTGTGCTGGTTAGCACGAATGAAACTACGAGGTCTTGAATTGACCGAGCATGAAGAATTAACACTGGAAAATGAAATCAGTCGCTTGTTGAAAATCATTCATAAGCCTGAGGAAGTTAAAGTAGAAACTGATGCACCCACAAGACCTAATATTCAAGATATTTTGCGTGACAAAGCAAAAGATGCCGCAGGCGAGCTTGAAGGGATGTTTGATGAATTCATTCTGAATGGCAAAGCTAGTTCAAAAACAATGGATGTAGTTGCACGATTCAATGTTATGCCACAACATATTAGTTTGATTACTGATATCTGGAAAAAGAAACAAAACGAATTTGATGAGTTACAAAAGGGTTTAGATAAACAATTATCTGAAGGTTATAATTATCTAACAAAAATTCAAGTGCGTAATATTATCAAATACATTGAAAGTGTATTGTCAGATTTGAACGCATATATTTCGGTTAAGAAAGCTAGCAAAGCTCCTCGACAACGCAAAGCAGTTCCGGTTGAGAAGATTGTTGCTAAACTTAAGTATCTTAAAACATTCAAAGATACACCCAATAAACTTGACTTAGTGTCTATCAGTCCTGTAAAATTACATGGTGCATGTGAAGCTTGGGTATATGATACTGCAAAGCGTAAACTGCATCACTATATTGCTGATGACTATAGTAAAGCATTTACTGTTAAAGGTAATACACTACTCGGTTTTGACACAGCAAAGAGCGAAGTTAAAACATTGCGTAAACCCGCAGAACAATTGAAAGAGATTATGGGAAGTAAGCCCGCGGCTCGTAAGTATTTCAATGATATCAAGGCTGTAGGAACATCACCTAATGGTCGATTTAATGAACAAATGATTATTTTGAAAGCATTTTAATGAGTAATATTGATTTAAACAAATACAAAGATTTTGTAGAAGCTGTAACCAGCAAAGCAAGTAATGACTTAACTACATTTATGAACCGTTGTGATGAACTTGACGGTAACGATGGGGGTCCTAGTATCAATGTACCTCTATTGCTAACAGCTTGTCTTGGATTAGCGGCTGAAGGTGGTGAGTTTATCGAAGTGCCCAAGAAAATCTTTTTTCAAGGTAAGCCACTAACTGATGCGGAAGTGTTTCACTTGAAGCGTGAGTTAGGTGATGTTATGTGGTATTGGATTAATGCTTGTCGAGCATTGAATCTTGACCCGAATGAAGTGATTGATGAGAATGTTCGTAAATTAGAATCTCGTTATCCCGGTGGCACATTTGATGCACACTATTCTGAAAATCGTAAAGCAGGCGACTTATGACAGTTAAACTCAAATCTCTTAAAGTAAATTTAAACGATATCTTTTTTAAAGACCCGGATCTAGTTAATGATGGTACTAATGGTAAAATTCTTGAAAGTGCTTTAATCAAACAGGGTTTCCCTCTTAATCAAACAGGTACAGTAGATTTGCCAGGAACAGGAATTGTTAGTGGATGCGAAATTAAAACTAGAAAAGCTTCCACCCGTGCTAATCATACAGTTGGAACTATGACTTATGATGATATCATTAATACACCTTGGGATCAAACATCTTTTAAAGAGAAACTACAAACACAATATCGTGTTACTATTACCAAAGATGAGTGGACCGGGGAAGTCTACGCTACTGATAAAATGGTTGATTTTTCTGATAAAAGTATACAGAACAAACTAGCTAATGCATATGAGCAAAATCGTGCGGCACTTAAAGCGCAGGGCAAAATTCAAGTAGGTCAGACTATTACAGCCGGTGGACAGTTTGGTTACTTAGAACATAAGCCTGGAAAAAACGGTACTGGTAAAAGTTATGCTATGCGAATTCCAGATTCCGGTATGAAGAAGTTAATTAAAGAGGCATCTAGCCCGTATAATAAACTGTTTGTTGAAGGTTAATAAGTATATTAGATTACCTGATAAATACAATATCAGGTAACTACTATGACTATTCCAACATTAACGCCAAACATTCTTTCTACTCCTAACGGTATGACGTTAGATGAGTTGAAGCAAACATTATTCACTAATATCCGATATAGATTAGGTGATGGTATTATTGACTTAGAATTAGACCCGCAACATTATGAAGCGGCCTATAACTATGCAATAAAAACATATCGTCAACGGGCGCAGAATTCTACAGCAGAAGCGTACACCTTGATGACGACTATCAAGAATGTTGACACATATACTTTACCTCAAGAATTCATTAATGTACGATGTATCTACCGTCGTACAGTAGGTATGGAAACAGGTCCAAGCTCAACGAGTTTTGATCCATTCTCAAGTGCTATTCTAAACACTTATCTATTAAACTATAATGTTGCAGGTGGTATGGCTACATACGACTTTTATGCAGGTTATGTTGAATTGGCTGCTAGAATGTTCGGCGGCTATGTAATTTACACTTTCGATCCTGTGACTAAAGTATTGCGTATTGTGCGTGATCCAAAAGGTACAGGTGAGCGTGTCCTAATCTGGGCTGATGTGCAAAGAACAGAAGAAGTTCTATTACAAGATCCAGGTGCAGGTGTTTGGATCGGTGACTTTATTTACGCCGTACTTAAGGGAATCATCGGTGAGGCTCGTGAGAAGTTTGGTACTATTGCTGGACCAGGTGGTGGAACAACGTTGAATGGAACCGCTATGAAGGCAGAATCTAAAGCACTACAAGAAGCCCTCATCGATGAATTGAAACGATATGTAGATTACAGTCAGCCGTTGACTTGGGTACAAGGTTAAATTTAACTCTTTACTTTATCTGACTCCTGTAGTATAATAAGTACTACGGGAGTTTTTTATGATTATTGGAGTTACAGGATTAATCGGTAGCGGCAAAGATACTATTGCTGACTATCTTTGCACATTTCACGGATTTAAAAGAATGAGCTTTGCTTCATCATTAAAAGATGCAGTAGCCAATGTATTTGGTTGGAACAGAGAATATTTAGAAGGTTCCACAAAAGCTAGTAGAGCTTGGCGTGAACAGAAAGATGAATGGTGGAGTAATCGCTTAGGTATGGAAATCACCCCACGATGGGTATTACAATACTGGGGAACAGAAGTATGTCGTAATGGGTTTCATACGGACATTTGGGTAGCTAGTGTAGAGAATAAATTGCGTCAGACTGATGACAACATTGTTATTACTGATTGTCGTTTTGTTAATGAAATTAAAGCAATTAAGGAAATCGGTGGAATAACTATGCGAGTGTCCAGGGGTCAGCCACCTGAATGGTATGATGCCGCAGTTAGCTATAATAAAGGTGAGCACGGCAATATGAGTTGGTCTTTGAGCAAAGCTAAACTAGATAGGCATAGAGTTCATGCAAGTGAGTATTCTAGCGTAGGATTAGACTATGACCATTATATTGACAATAACGGAACCATTGATGATTTACATAAACAAGTAAATTCAGTTATCAACTTCTAAATCGCCTCTTCGCCAAGTCACTTCTTTCTTCTTAATAACTTCTACGCAGTTTAGACATACACTGCGTAAATTAGTCATTTTGCAATTATCTAAATTGCCGTCAATGTGAAAGACTGTGATTTGACTTGATAGTAAACTTTTAAACCCACATAAGTCACATGTGGGTTTTTTCTTGTACCCTGAAGCTTGCCATCTAGGCATTCTAGGCTTCAATTTTTTCTTTTTCCGACCGCATTCATCACACCCGCTACGGTAGTGGGTAACACCCTCACGGATGTAATTCACGGCACATTGATTCTTTCCGCATGATTTACATATAGGTCTTATCATGTCGTATTTATAACCTTCGAAGGCACACTAAATGGTCATTTTTTGAACTATATACTAAATACTATTATGCATTTTAGGTGGTAAACCTCATAATTTTACATAAAGGAAAAAACAAAATGGCATTAACATCTCCAGGCGTAGAAGTAACGATTACAGACCAAAGTCAGTATCTTCCAGCCCAAACAAATTCAGTTCCTCTAATTGTCTTAGCAACTGCTCAAAATAAAGCAAATGCGAGTGGCACAGGGGTTGCGGCGGCTACTACGGCTGCTAACGCAAATAAACTATATCAAGTAACAAGTCAACGAGACTTAGTAAACTTGTATGGTGTTCCATTCTTCTATACAACGACTACTGGTACTCCTATTCAAGGTTACGAACTTAATGAATACGGCTTGTTAGCCGCATATTCAACATTAGGTGTAACAAATCGTTGCTATGTGTTGCGTGCTGATATTGACTTAGCAAGCTTAGTAGGTCAGACAGGTCGTCCAGTAGGAGCTCCAGCTAATGGTACATATTGGTTAGACTCAGCTACATCTACCTGGGGTATCTATGAATTCAATGCAACAACAGGTGCATTTGAAGTTCAAACTCCTATCGTTATTACTGACACTGCACAGTTAACAGCAGGTATACCTAATGACAGTATCGGTAGTATTGGTGATTACGCAATCAATGCGCTTGAATCAACAACATCACCTACAGACAGTTCAGGTAAAACATTCTTCTACAAGACAAGTGACAACACTTGGGTTAACGTTGGCGGTGGTGCATGGCGTAGTAGCATTCCTACTGTAGTAGGAACAAACTCACCTACATCATTAACAGCATTTGATTCATTCACTATTTCAGTTACTGGTTATTATGATATCAATGTCCAAGTTCCAGCGTCAAGTAATAATACAGTTGCAGGAGTTGCAGCCGCAATTAACGCATTTGGTTACGGTGTAATAACTGCAAGTAGTGCAACTGGTAAATTAGAACTTTTCTCTAATCAAATTGTTTCTGGTAGCGCCGTAGCTAATTTTGAAATCACTGCTGGTACAGGTACTGTGTTAGCAGATTTAGGTATTGAAGAAGGTGTATACTATCAACCAACAGTTGCATACGGAACAAGTGCTCAAATGCCATTGTGGTCTAGCTCACAAACTTATCCAAGACCAAGCGGTTCTGTATGGATTAAGATAGGTACTGCAGGTGGCGGTTTATATCCAACACTATCAAAATACAATGCCGCAACTTCAGCATGGACAGCACAATCTGTAAGTCAATATAATTCAGATTGGGCAGCACTTGCAGCCTTAGATTCAACTGGTGGTCAATTAATCCCAGCAGGTACAATCTATGGTCAATATAACTTTACTGGTAATTTAGCAACAGCCCCATATTATATGTGGGAAAGAATTGCTACTGGTGCAACAGTTGTAACAGGTGATGTAGTACAAGAAGATGACACAACTGTTATTTTTGATAGCACTACATGTGTTGGTGCAGGTCCATACGATTTGTATGTTAACATCAGTGTGCCAGGTAGTGCTAGTTTGTCAAGTACATATACAGTAACTATTCCTGACGAAGCAACATTTACTGATTTTGTAACAGCATGGTCTGCCGCAAACATTCCTTATACACAAGCTAGTATTTCATCAGACGGCGCGCTTGTATTAACTCATACTGAGGGCGGCGTAATTCAATTATCAGATGTTGTTAATGAAGAATCTAATGGTGTAGTAGAAGCAGCCGGATTTGTAATTGGTACAACTACTGGTGCAAAATATGGTGCCGCTAAGTTGTATTCATGGGCTGAATTGCCTTGTACAGGTGGCGGTGGTACTGGTGCTGAATTCAATATCTATGCTATATATGGCGCTTACTTTACTAACGGTAACGGTATATTTGCAGGCGGTACAGGGTATGCTGTAGGTGACACACTTACAATTAATGGCGCAACATATTTGTCAGGTGGTTCAAACTTAGTATTAAAAGTTACCGATATCTCAGGTGGCGGTGTTGTAACAGGTGTATCATATGTATCAGGTACAGCAGTTAATGTATTCCCTACATTATTAAGTAACTGGGTAGAATTCACATACACAAGTAACGAAGGTTCTCCAGTAGTTGATCCTGCTAATAACACAAACTGGTTCTACAGTGTAGTTGACCAAGTCGATATCATGGTTCAAAAGAACGGTGCATGGGTTGGTTATCGCCAGACTCCATACGACACAAATGGTCATCCAGCAACATCTGGTTCAAATACAACTGATCCAAATGGTCCTATCATTGCAGCCACAGCACCAACAACACAAAGTGATGGTACTGCACTAACATATGGTGATTTATGGATTGATACAAGTGATTTAGAAGTTTACCCTATCATTTATCGTTGGCAAGAAGTTAGCGGTGTAGATCAGTGGGTTCTTGTAGATACAACTGACCAAGTAAGTCAGAATGGTGTATTGTTTGCTGATGCTCGTTGGGCAACAAATGGTACAACAAATCCAGCAGATGATCCGATTCCAACAATCAAGTCATTGCTATCAAGCAGTTACTTAGATTTAGATGCACCAGTTGCTACATTATATCCACAGGGTATGTTGTTATTCAACACACGCCGTTCAGGTTACAATGTTAAACAATTCCGTGTGAACTACTTTAATGCAACAAGTTTCCCAGACGAGACATTGCCTACAGAAACAAATGCATGGGTATCAGTAAGTGGTAATGATTCTAAAGGTGTAGCATACATGGGTCGTAATGCTCAACGTGCTATGGTTGTACAAGCATTGCGTTCAGCAATTGATACAAACACAAGCATCCGTGATGAAGATAATTACTTCAACTTGATAGCTACTCCTAACTATCCTGAACTACAACCTAACATGGTCGTATTGAATAATGATAGAGGCGAGACAGCATATATTATTGGTGATACTCCATTAGGATTACCGGATAGTGCTACTGATATTCAAGCTTGGGCTAACAATGATGCAGGTGCATCAAGCACAGGTGAAGCTGGTTTAGTTACTCGCAACACTTACTTAGGTTTGTTCTATCCAAGTGGAATTACAAATGACTTGTCAGGTAACGAAGTTGTTGTTCCAGCATCACATATGATGTTGCGCACATTCTTGCGTAACGATACAGTGGCTTATCCTTGGTTAGCTCCAGCTGGTACTCGCCGTGGTAACATTGACAATGCATTGAACATTGGTTACTTAGACCGTACTACAGGCGAGTTTCAGCCAATTAAGACACGCTTAGGTATCCGTGATGTACTATATACTAACCAAATCAACCCAATGGTATTCTTCACTGGTGTTGGCTTGCTAAACTATGGTAATAAGAATAGTTTCAATTCACAAAGCGCACTAGATAGAATCAACGTTGCACGATTGGTTAACTATGTACGCCGTCAATTGACATTGGCAGCTAGACCGTTCGTATTTGAACCTAACGATGCATTAACTCGTAATGAAATTGCAGGCGTAGTACAGACATTGATGGTCGATCTAGTAGCTAAACGTGGTATCTATGATTACTTGGTTGTTTGTGACGACAGTAACAACACACCGGCAAGAATAGATAGAAACGAATTATGGGTCGATGTTGCGATTGAACCAGTGAAAGCTGTTGAATTCATCTACATCCCAGTTCGTGTTCTAAACACAGGTGAGATATCAGGCACAGTGTAAAATGATACCCCTTCGGGGGTATCAACATTAAAGATAAATAAGTATACAGGAGATTAAAAAATGGCAACAGCCTCACAATCATTGTTCAACATGACCGTAGCGTCAGACAACGCAGGTGGAAACCAAGGCTTGTTGATGCCCAAATTACAATATCGTTTCAGAGTTAACTTTCTGAATTTCGGTGTTGGCCAAACTATTGAATTAACTAAACAAGTTGTAGATATTACTCGTCCACAAGTTAGTTTCGGTGAAATCACAATACCAGTTTACAATTCAACATTGTATCTTGCTGGTCGTCATGAGTGGCAAGCATTAACAGTTAACGTCAGAGATGACGCACAAGGTCAAGTATCTAAGTTAGTTGGACAACAATTACAGAAACAATTAGACTTTGTTGAGCAAGCATCAGCCGCAACAGGTCAAGATTATAAGTTCCAAACAAACATTGAAATCTTAGACGGTGGTAATGGTACAGCCGCACCAGTAGTATTAGAAACTTGGGAATGCTATGGTTGCTTCTTGCAACAAGCAAACTACAACAACTTAAACTACGGTACAAACGAAGTAGTACAGATTGCTATGACAATCAGATTTGATAACGCAGTTCAGTCACCATTGACAGCAGGTGTTGGTACAAACATCGGTCGTATCTTAGGTGGTTCAGTAGTAACTGGTATCGGTTCTGGTCAAGGTTAATAGTTAAGGTTTTGCAATGAGTGGATTTTTTCAGAATCTCTTAACTGATGCTGCCGCAGGTTTCTTCGGCAACGATTATGTAAGAGATTACACTCATGCCGCAAAAACATTTAGGACTAACTCTTACCAGTACGCTCCTAAATTTAAGTTTTTATTTCACGTATATTTTGAAATCAACCCTGCAGTATACTCTAAAGGTATATCGCAGGGTGCTAACTTTGGCTTAGCAGTTAAAACAATTGATTTACCAAAATATTCAATCAATACAACTACACTTAATCAGTACAACAGAAAACGCTTAGTACAAACTAAGATTCAATACCAACCTGTTAACATTGTATTCCATGATGATAACGGCAATTTAATCAATGACATGTGGTATAACTACTACACTTATTATTTTAAAGATGCTAATAAACCAGTAGCATCTAGTGCAGGTCGTCAAAATACAAACAATACTAACAGTGGCGCCGCAAACTACAACCGACGAAATCTTTACGACTCTGATATTACTGGGGATGAAGATTGGGGTTACATTGGTGAAAGTAGTGCTCAATCAGGTACAGTTAGTCAAGCAAGTCAAGGTATAAGTAAGATTCCTTTCTTTAAGAGTATTCAAATCTTTGGAATGAATCAACACAACTTTATTCAATATACATTAATCAATCCAGTGATTACTGCGTTTAACCATGATACTTATGATTACTCTCAGGGTAATGGTACTATGGCAAATACAATGACAATAGATTATGAAACAGTGAAATATGCTGAAGGTGCATTAGATGGTCGCACACCGAGTAATATTGTTACTGGCTTTGGTCTTGATTCTAACTACGACAAGACACCTAGTCCTATACAACGCCCGGGCGCAAATGCAACCATATTAGGTCAAGGTGGCTTAGTAGATGCAGCCGGCGGCTTTATCAATGACTTGGCTAATGGCAATATCTTAGGTGCGATTCGTACAGCAGGTACTGTCAAAAATACATTTAAAAATACAAGTTTAAAACAAGTTGCCACTAATGAATTAAATTCAGTATTAAGTAGTGCAACACAGCAAGCATTGCCTGGTTCAGTTAGAACTGGTACATACTTTCCTACTGCTAGTAGCCCAGTAAACACAGCAGGTGCTCCAACTGCAGGGTCAAGCTCTCCTCAAAATATAGCTACGCAAGGTGCTCCAGCACCAGCCGGACAACAAAGTCCTCCCGGTCGATAATAATTAGTATAAATACTCTACGGAGATTTATATGGCAAGAATTATCGATACACGATCAAACACAGACCAAACAATTAAAATTTTTGATGAATTCTATTCATTTGATTTAGTTGTCAATGCTAGTGAGTATGACTTAGTGTTTTCGTACTTTAAAGGTATATGTGACACTACGCAAATTGCAGGTAATTTTACTGTATCTTTGTTCAGAATATCACAAGAAACACAAATTTCAATTGTTCAATTACTTGAATATTTGAAAGGTAAAACTAAATTAGAAGTTAATACAGTCATTGCATATTACTTGAATAGTTTTAAATCTAAATCATCACTGTATGGGTTTGGCACAGTACCTCAACCCAATGAAGCAGTTGCTAGAAATATTGTACAGTAATGGCTAGCTATGCACAAGGGACATTCACTCCCAAGAATCCACAAAAATATGTAGGTAAACATCAACCTAGATATCGTAGTGGATGGGAACTAACATTTATGAACTTCTGCGATAATAACACTAGTGTATTATACTGGGCTAGTGAAGCAATATCAGTTCCTTATCGTAATCCCTTTACTGGTCAAGCAAAGAATTATATACCTGATTTCTTTGTAGTTTATCAAAATAAGTATGGTAAACAGATAGCAGAAGTAGTAGAGATAAAACCAAAGAAACAAAGTATTATTGAGAGTAAAGTAGCAAACGCTAAAGATAGAATGGTAGTAGCAATAAATCATGCTAAGTGGCATGCCGCAATGGCTTATTGTAAACAACAAGGATACACATTCAGAGTTATAACTGAAGATGACCTTTTCTACAACGGCAAACGAAAGTAAATAAATACTTTCATGACCAAAAAACTTGAAGAACTATTTGAACTACCTCAAGACAATACTCGAGGTATCACTATTTCTCTGCCTGAAAACGCAGAAGAAATCACAGCAGAAACATCTGATGCATTAGATAAAATCGAAGCCGCACTACCACAAGTTAAAGGATTAGAAGCTAGTGATACTGAAATGGATGAATTAGCTACATTAGCGACAAACAGCTATAAAGACTTAATGGATTTAGGTATGCAAGTTGATAGTCGTTTTGCTAGTGAAATATTCAATAGTGCTAGCTCATTCTTAGGGCACGCCATTACATCAAAGACTGCTAAAATCAACAAAAAGCTAAAAATGCTTGATTTACAGTTGAAGAAAGCACAATTAGACCAAAAACTAGCAGGTAAAACTGAAGAAGTTGAGAATACTCCGTTAGGTGAGGGCAAGAGTTTAGACCGTAATGAGTTGCTAAAGATGCTGGCTGCTAAAACAGACGAGAAATGATAAATACAGAATATAGGAATAAGAAATGAAGAGCCTAAAACAATACATCGTAGAAAGTGTTCACACTTATAACTACACCATAAAGATTGCAGGGGACGTTGATAAAAGCTTTATCGACTTATTTAAGTACAACTTAAAGAAGTTTGATCCAGTTAAAATCAGCGAGCCTACTAGCACACCAATACAAAAAGATCCATACGGATTCCCTAACTTAAGCAATCAATCTGTTACAATCATTAAAGCAGAATTTCGCTATCCAGCGACTGAGCCAATGATTCAGCAAATTGCACAATTACTGGGTTATCAAGTTGATATGGTTCGTGTTATTTCAAGTGATTTTGATGATAGCATCAACAGTGAAGCAGAAGGTTATGCCAATGAAATGAGCCATAACCCATTATTGCTACACCCTGAATTAGAAGAACAGCCTGGTGCTAAAGAAGCAAATAAGAATTATAGTGATTCATATTTGAGTTCTATACAGAAACAAGCTGAAGGCTCTAAGATTGATATACCTTATGATGCCAAGAAAACACCAGATGCGTTTGATCCATTCAAACCATATTTAGATAATGATCCAAGAGGTATTAAGAGCCCTATGTCAACTATCAAACGACCCGCAAAGCCTGCAACTGGCGCAAGTAAATAATTAAAGGAATATAACATGGATTTCAAAAGTATATTATCACAACTAGACCAGTTGAACGAAGCAGAAGGTACAACAGTACATAAAGGTACATACGGTACTAGTCACGGTAAAGAAGATGTTCGTGACCAGTATGGTCAACGAATTGGCAAAATCAATAAAGACGCAGAAACAAAAAAAGAAGCTCCTAAAAAGGGCCGTGGTCGTCCTAAGAAAGGTGCTGATGAAACAGGAGAAGTTAAGAAGTATGACTTCAGTGCGTTTGGTGTTAACAAAGGTAAGGATGTTAAGCTACCAAAGCATGATAAAAAGAAAACTATTAAACATAGTTTGAAAGAATATCTTGACCAGTTAGACGATGCATTGAATGAAGCTGAACAGATTCAAATTAAACCAGCAAGTCAAATGCCTAAGAAGCCAGGTCAAACATCACAGCCTGGTCAACAACAAGTTCAGGGTCAGCCTGCACAGAACACACAAGTTATTGCTCAAGGTGACAAAGTATTAGGTTCAGTTAATAACCCGCAACTAGCACAACAGATTAAACAATCTATCGGCAAGGGTGAAATGACTTTGATGCCTGATGAACAAATTAATGAAAAAGACATTGGTAAGCATAACAATGCTACTACAGGTTTTGATGCGTTAGTTCGTAAACTAACACCTAAGTATGGTGTTGAGGCAGCAAAGCGTATTGCAGGTGCACAATTAAAGAAAATTCGTGAGGCAGATCAACCTCCAAATGATTCATTGGCTAGTCCATTAACATTAGAAGCTAAGAAAGCAAAACCAGATTTCTTGGACATGGACAAAGACGGCGATAAAAAAGAGCCAATGAAAGGTGCAGTAAAAGACAAACAGAAAGTTAAAGAAGGTATGAACACAAGATTAAAAGCGGCTCGTCATGCCGGTAAAGCACATGCTCTAGGTAAGCAAGGTTATAATTGCACATTTGATGACATGGAAGAATCAAAGCACTACCATGAAGGCTACAAAGAAGGTCTAGATGAGTGTTATGGTCAAATGCCAATTCAAGGTTATGTCGGTGAGACAAATCCACCAGCAACAGTTCCTGGTATGGCAAGTCAAGCTATGGCACAACCTGCTATGGAAGACGACCTTGATGAAATGGACAAGGGTGATTGGATGAAGCAAAAAGCTAGAACCACACCAGGCGATACATTTAAAGCATTTGGTCAAACTTTTAAAGATAAAGAAGTTGTAGAAAGCCCATTCGCTTTTGAAGCTTGGGATAAAGAATTAAATGCTTTGTTAGAATCTAAAGAAGAAGTTGCTGAAGGTATGACTGTTTCTATCAGTAAAGGTCAACAAGGTGCACCTGATTCAGTATCAGTTTCAGCACAAGATTCAGAAGCAGACCAGTTATTATCTATTATTAAACAATCAGGTTTAGGTTTGTTCGGTGGCGATGAGCCAAACGGTTACGGTGCACCACAAGGTGATGCTCCACAACACGGTGGTTTAGATGTTGTCGGTGACCATGATGGTATGATGGCATTGATTAAGAAAGTTACAGGCGGTGAAGCTGGTAACGGTGACTATGCTGATGAAGTAGGTCCAGAAGAACACGGACATGAAGGTCACGAAGAACCATGTGAATCATGTGGTATGGCAGAAGCATCATGTGGTTGCGATCACGGTGATAAAGAAGTTGTTGATGAAGTTGAATCAGAAGACCAAATGACTTATCAAATGGCTGAAGATAATCCTCCTGATAGCGGAGAAGCAGAAGAAGCAACAGAAATTGCAGATACAGCACAAGCTAATGCATCCGGCGCAGCCTACAATCCAAGCAATGATATTGACGAGGGTGCAGGCGGACCAGAAGCAAGCGAAGAACCCGTTGAAGAACTAACACCTGACGAAGAAGATCAATCTGACGAAGAAGGTGAAGAGGCTGAGAAAGAAAAAGAAGAAATGTCAGAATCAAGTTTCGCTAGTCTTTATAAGAAATTAGCAATGTTGTCTGAAGAATCTACTAGTGAGAAAGATGATAAAGCTGAAAAGGCTGCCAAGAAAGTCGCTAAGGATATCGAATATGATGAAGATCATAAAGGTAAAGATGACGACAAAGCTGAAGAAGCCGGTGAGAAAGTAAAGAAAGATATTGAATACGATGACAAGAAAGACAAGAAAAAGATAGACGAGTGGGCTAATGATGCCGGTAAAAAAGGCACAGATACCGCATTCGAAACAGATATCGATTTTATGATGAATGTTATCAGTGGTGGTTTGAACAAGCGTAAAGCTACTGGTCAAACAACTATTCCTGTTGTCGCAAGTCAATTAGGTAGACAAGTTTCACGCAACACAACAGATATCAATGAATCTGTAGGAAATTCTAGTGATGCAGTAGCTCAATGGAAAAAATTAGCAGGTCTTAAGTAATTAAATCTGTATAAAAATACCCGGCAATAGTCGGGTATTTTTTTGGCTATCCAATTTATCAAAAACGATAAATACTTAATAAGGTGATTTTAACATGGCACAACAGAATATAGACTTTGGATCATTTCCTGATGATCCGTCGGCAGATGCGATAAGAACGGCATTTGATAAAGTACAACAAAACTTTGACCAACTTTTTGATTCAACCACAGCGGCATCAGTTTCGTCAGTTAATCGATCTGCTGGTGCAGGTATAACTGTTACGACCCCTACAGGTAATGTTGTTGTAAGTGCAAATATCGCTAATGTTACTGTATCATCTCCTAACTTAGTTGTAGGTACTAGTCTTGCAGTATTAGGAAATTCAACAGTATATACATCTTCAAGTCAAACATTATACATTGCAGTACCAAATTCATTCAGTATAGGAAATATTGTAGCATCGGGTAATGCCAACATAGCAGGTAATTTAACTGTTGCAGGGGATTCAACATTAGGAAACTTAGCTACAGCAAACTTCTTTGCAGGTAATGCAAATGGATTATTTGGTATACCTGCAGGCAACTTAGTTGGTTCTGTTCCTGTAGCTACAGTTGCAGGTACGGTAACTGCTAACGCACAGCCTAACATTACTAGTGTTGGCTCTTTAGTTAATTTAAGCATGTCAGGTAATATCATACCTACAGCTAACATTACATATGATATAGGTAATAATACAAATCGTTTTAAAGACATTTATCTAGCTAATAGCACAATTTATTTAGGTAACGCAACGCTTCAAGCAAATGCAACATCACTTGTATTGACTAATCCATTAGGTGGACAATTAGTTGTATCAGGTAGTAGCACATCTTATAGTAATGCAATTGTTAACGGTACAAGTAATGTAGATGTTTTACTAAACGGCAATGTAACTATTTCATCTGCGGGAAATGCGAATGTATTAGTTGTAACCGCTAGCGGTGCAAATATTACAGGTACATTGAGTGCTAGTGGTAATGCAAATGTAGGTAATATTAGTGCTGGACTATTTGTTGGTTCAGGCGCAAGTTTAACTTCTATACCCGGTGCTAATGTAACTGGAACAGTTGGTTCTGCAACTACAGCCGGAACTGTAACAACTGCGGCACAACCTAACATAACAAGTTTAGGTACATTAACTTCTGCATCAGTTTCAGGTAATGCTAATATAGGTAACATTGGTACAGCAGGATTAATTACAGCAACCGGTAATATTGATGGTGGTAACTTAAATACTGCAGGTGTGTTAAGTGTTGTAGGTAATGCTAATGTAGGCAATATAGGTACTGCTGGAGTATTTGCAACTACATTGAGTGCTACTGGTAATGCTAATGTAGGCAATATCGGAGCAGCCGCAGGTATATTCACTACAATAGCGGGTTCGTTGACAACGGCGGCACAGCCCAATGTAACTAGTTTAGGTACATTAACAAGTTTATCAATTTCAGGTAATGCTAACATAGGCAATATTGGTACTGCTGGGCTAATAACAGCTACAGGTAATATAAATGGCGGTAACTTAAATACAGCGGGTGCTATATCAGCCACCGGTAATGCTAACATAGGCAATATTGGTACTACAGGTGTATTTGCGACAACACTAAGTGCTACAGCTAATGCTAATGTAGGCAACATTGGTACTACAGGTGTATTTGCTACAACACTAAGTGCTACAGCTAATGCCAATATCGGTAATATTGGTACAGCAGGATTAATCACAGCAACAGGAACAATTACAGGTGGTAATTTATCTACTGGTGGCACACTAAGTGTTACTGGTAATACTACATTAGGAAATCTTACTGTAACTGGAACATTGGATGCAGGTGATATTACTGTTTCTTCTATTTCGAATGGTACTAGTAATGTCGATGTAGTAGGTGTAAGTGGTGATGTAACTATTAGTGTTAACTCAACTGCAAATGTAGTTACTGTTACTAATACTGGTCTGTCAACTACTGGTACATTCAGTGCCGCAGGTAATGCTAATGTAGGTAACTTGGGTACAGCAGGACTAATTACTGCTACCGGTAATTTAAATGCAGGTAATATTATAACAGCAGGTGTTATATCAGCTACAGGTAATGCTAATGTAGGTAACATAGGAGCAACAGGTGTAGTTGCAACTACTGTGGCAGGTTCATTGACAACTGGTAGTCAACCTAACATTACTGCAATCGGAACATTATCAGTTCTGACAGTAACTGGTAATGTGAGTACAGGAAATGTAAGTGGTACAGGTGGTTCATTCACATATGTAACCGGTGATGGTGCAAACTTAACAAGCTTGACAGGGGCGAATGTTACAGGTACTGTAGCAAACGCAACTTATGCACTTACATCAGGTAGTACAACAACAGCGGGCACAGTAACAACAGTGGCACAACCTAATATTACTAGTGTAGGTACACTAACCGGATTAACAAGTAACGGTACTGTTAATTTTGGTAATGCAAGTAATGTTACATTGGGTCCAGTTGCAAATGTACACATTGGTGGCGGCACATCTAGTACTGTTTTAGGTACAGATGGTGCAGGTAATTTAAGTTGGATATCATATTCAGGTAGTCCAACTGGTGGTTCTAACACACAAATACAATTTAATGATAACGGCACATTTGGTGCTAGTGCTAACTTCACATTTGATAATGCAAACAATGCATTTACAGTTACGGGTACCGGTAATATCACAGGTAATGCCAATGTAGGGAACTTGGGTATACCTGGCACATTAACAGTTACTGGTAGTGCGAATGTAGGTAACTTAGGTACTAGTGGTTTCATCATTGCTAGTGGTAATATCAATGGTTCAAACATAGGCACAGGTGGATTGATTACTGCGTCAGGTAATATTCAAGGTGCTAATTTAGTAACAGCAGGTGTTATCAGTGCGACTGGCAACGCAAATGTTGGTAACATCGGCGCGGCAGCAGGTGTATTTACTACAGTAACAGGTAGCTTAACTACCGCAAGTCAACCCAATGTTACAAGCTTAGGCACGCTAGCATCATTATCTGTTTCAGGTAATGCTAATATAGGAAACATAGGCACTAGTGGTATATTGACAGTAGTAGGTAATGCTAATGTAGGCAATATTGGTGCTACTAATGGTGTATTCACTAATGTCAGTGGTAATGGATCTGGATTAAGTTCTATACAAGGATCTAATGTAACCGGACAAATAGCAAACGCACTTGTTGCTGGCACAGTATATACTTCGGCACAGCCTAACATAACAAGTACTGGTACTCTAGTATCATTATCAGTTTCAGGTAATGCTAATATTGGTAATGTTGGTGCAGCCGCAGGTGTATTCACCACTATTGCAGGTAGCTTAACTACTGCAAGTCAACCTAACATAACAAGCTTAGGTACACTGGCAAGTTTATCAGTAACCGCTAATGCTAATATTGGTAACATTGGTACAGCAGGTTTAATTACTGCTACAGGTAATATTACAGGTGGAAATGTTGCTGGTACTTTATTGACTGGTACATTAGCTACGGCTGCACAGCCTAATGTAACAAGCTTGGGTACATTGTCAAGTCTAAGTGTATCAGGCAATGCTAATGTAGGTAACATCGGTGCAACGAATTTAGTAGGTACATTAACTACTGCAAGTCAAACAAATATTACTGCTGTTGGCACACTAGCAAGCTTATCAGTTACAGCTAATGCTAATATTGGTAATATCGGAACTGCAGGGTCAATTACATCTACCGGTAATGTTATTGCAGGTAATGTTTACGCTAACTCAGGTGTTGGTGGATTCACTACATTAAGTGCTAGTGGTAATGTTAACGGTGCTAATATCAATGCAACAACTTATAGTGTCACTGGTGTAACTACAGGTATATCGGCATCTGGCTCAGTTCAAGGTGATGCGACCGCATTAACTACTGCTATCAACATAGTAAGCACAGTAAGTGCAGGTCAAGGTGTTCGTTTACCTACAGCAGTTGCAGGTATGTTAGTGTATGTAACAAATGACAGTGCAACAACATTAAATGTTTATCCTGCATCAAGTGCGAGTATCAACGCGGCAGCAACAAATGTTGCATACTCATTACCTACAAAAGCTACAGTTCAATTCGTAGCCGCAACAACATCACGCTGGTTGACTGTAACAGGAACATACGCATAAGGAAATTAAATGGTAACTATAGAATTATTAACAGCAATGTGCCCAAAAACAAAACGCTCTATATTAGAGGGTTTTGTTGAGCCATTAAACACAGTAGCAGAATACTACGAGATGTTCGAGAATCCACGCCGAGTAGCAGGCTTCTTAGCACAGATTGCACACGAAAGTGGTGGGTTCAATGCAGTTGTTGAGAACTTAAACTATTCAGCGAAGGGCTTGATGGGTACATTCAAAAAGTATTTCCCTACAGAAGAACTAGCAAAACAGTATGAACGCAAGCCAGAAATGATTGCTAATCGTGTTTATGCTAATCGTATGAAGAACGGTGATGAAAATTCAGGTGATGGCTTCAGATTCAGAGGTCGCGGATTAATTCAATTGACTGGTCGTGATAACTATACTCGCTTTGCTGAAGCATTAGATATGAGTTTAGAAGATACAGTTAGATATTTAGAAACACCAAATGGTGCTGTTGCAAGTGCTGGATGGTTTTGGGATAATAATAAACTAAATCAATATTGTGATAAGGATGATTTTGTTACATTAACAAAGCGAATCAATGGTGGTACTATTGGTTTAGAAGATAGAAAACATCACTATCATTTAGCATTACAACATTTAGGCGCACATTAATATGGCACAACCGACATGGAATACACCAGCAGGATCAATAGGTAGTTATCCTGCATCCTTAACTGCAGTGTACCAGTTAAGTGCAAGTGTAGTATTACCAGCAACATCACTAACTTATGCAGTGATTAGCGGTACATTACCTTCTGGGTTGTCGATGAGTACATCTGGTTATATATCAGGCACCCCTGCAATTGTAACTTCAAATGTAATATCAGCATTTACTGTTCGTGCAACTGATAACTTAGGTAACATACGAGATAGAACATTTTCGATGACTATCACTGGATCTGCTATACCTCAATTTTTAACTGCTAACGGTAGCATACTAACAACACAAGACAGTCTGTGGGTAGAACTACCAATAGCATATACTAATCCAAAAACAGATAATCCGGTCATCTTTCAAATCAAAGAAGGTGCATTACCACCTGGTTTAGAAATGGATATACTAGGTGTAATCAGAGGCTATCCTAATGCCCCTGTTGTTACTATTACACAACCTTTGGTATCAGCTACATCTACACAAACTAATAGTAGTAACAATTCTTTAACGGTTTCATCTACTACTGGTTTTTCAGTAGGTAGACCGGTAACTTTCGGTGGAACAACATTTGGTAATATAGTAGCAGGCACTACTTATTATGTTAAAACTATTTTAAATAGTACTAGCTTTACAGTAACAGCCACACAAAACGGCCCTACATTTATATTAAATGATAGTAGTGGGTTAATGACTGTAACACTTCCACCTGTATCTACTGGTAACCCTACAATAAGAACATATACATTTGCAATTGAGCTATCTAGTCCTTTAGGAAATGATTTGGGTACATTCTCTATCACAATAGTAAATCAAAATGTGCCGGTAAGTCAAGGTGGTCCAGGTAAATTACCTAATACTAGATTACCTGTATTATATAACACTAGACCACCTACATATAATATCAATGATACTGATCCATACTATGGATATTACATATTGCCGCCGGTCGCTCCTACTCAATCTGCTGATATGGGTAGTTTTGAAAGCGGAGAATATTTTGCATTTAAAATGATAGGTCATGATTTTGATGGTAATCCCATCAAGTATGTATATTCTAATTTACCTGCAGGATTAACAGGGGATGTTAATACTGGCTGGATAACCGGTATACCTACATTGACTTCAACTGGACTTAGTAATTATAACTTTAGTGTAGGTGTTTATAAATCAGAATCACCTAGCTATATCAGTGCATTTTATAATTTTAACCTTACGCTACAAAAAGATATTAATGGAAACATTACATGGCTTACCGACAGTGAGTTGGGTCAGTTACTCAATGGTAATATAAGTACATTGTTTGTAAGAGCGACTAGTGATGTTGATTTGAATTATAGATTAACATCAGGTGAATTACCTCCTAATTTATCTATTGCTAGTAACGGGGAAATTATTGGTAGAGTAGCTGAACAACCAGCAGATGTATATTTAGAAGAAGGTGCTATTTCAAGTTACACATTTACAGTACAGGCATATTCTACTATATTCCCTACTATTCTTTCTAGTAAGACATTTACTGTAACTGTACTGCAAGAATTTGCACAGCCTACCGATACATTATATATTAAGGCTGCACCACCAATTAATGATAGAAGAATATTACAAGAGTTATTAGATAGTGAAACAATAATACCTAATAATTATTTGTATAGACCCGATGATCAATATTTTGGTAAAGCTACTAGTGTAATATATGAACATGCATATGGTATATATGCCAGTGATATACAAGAATACTTGACATCTGTAACAAGGAATCATTACTGGAGAAATATAACTCTAGGTGAAATAAAAACTGCAATCGCTAGAAATGATGCAGGAGAAATCATATATGAAGTTGTATATAGTGAAGTTATAGATAATCTAGTAAATCCACAAGGTACAAGTATACAAAGTCAAATTTACTGGCCAAGACCAATTGACTTAGGATTAGGTCCATGGTATACAAGCAGTACAGAGATTTTTACTAGTTGGGTAGAACTATTAGGCCAAGAATACTATACAAGTTTAACACCGGGCTACGCACGAACATTGTATCCAAACAGTTTGTATAACATGCGTAATCGTGTCGCACAAGTGTTGGGACAAGAATATGATAGTCGTTTGTTGCCTTTATGGATGACTAGTCAACAGGTCAATGGTAGTACATTGGGTTATACTCAAGCATGGGTAATCGCTTATACAAAACCAGGCTATGCTGAAACAGTTAAAGATAACATTGAAACATTGTGGAAAGATCCAGTAGGAAATGTTTATACATTGAATTTAATCAACTTCCAAATTGATAGATTTAGTGTTGATAAGAGTGTTACTTACAATTATGATAATAATACTGTACCGGCTGCATGGACAGGATTACCAAGTGCGACCCCTGCACCAGATCCATTAGACAGCAAAGATTTCTATGTGTTATTCCCTAGACAAACAATTTTGCCGGATCAAACACAATACTAAATACTAGACGGAACAAATAATTATGACAAGTGCAATCAATACAAACGGAATCAATGTAAACTATCCAGTACCGGGTATCAATAACAGTTCACAAGGTTTCAGAGATAACTTCTCTGCTATCAAAACTGATTTGAATACAGCGGCTACTGAGATTACAGATTTACAAAACAATGTTGTTTTAAAACAAGCATTAACTGGTACTACACTAAACAATGACATGGCTAATACATTGATTAGCAATACATTGACTAGAGGATTTAGAGCTAGTACTTATAATTTGGGCAATGCTATATCAGGTACAGTGGTTGTTAATGCTAGTTTAGGTGATGTACAATATGGTACTATCTCTGGTAATACAACTATTCAATTCGCAGGATGGGCACCGTCAGGCACTCAAAGTAATGTTGAATTACAATTTGCTGTAAGTAATGCAAATGCAGTTATTACTTTTCCATCACAGGTAGTATTTGCAAATAATAATTTTGGTATTACGACTTTAGAAAATTATAGTGCTAATTCTAGTGTAACTATACCATATGGTGTATCACAATTAGACTATAGATTAAGTACAGTAGATTGCGGTAATACAATCACAATTGAACCATACAATAGACCTAGACAAGGTACCCAGATACAACAACGAACACCTACTCCAACTGGTTTTCAAGGTGATGTTGCTGGAACAGTAAGTGTTGATCCTAGTGTGAATCAATTAGTTATAACTGGTGCAAACACTGACCCGTTCTTAACTACTAGCGGTAATACGACACAATTATACACTGATATGCCAATCGTGTTTACAGGAGTTTCACTAGAAGCAAACATAACAGTAGGAACAACCTATTATGTACGCAATGTAGTTTCTAGCAATACATTTACTGTGTCATCTAGCATAGGTGGTAGTAATGTAGCTATTGGTGCCAACGCAACCGGCACTACTATGTTAGCTAATCCGACTAGATACATGTATGTTTGTACGGATGATTATAATTCTACTACATACACTAGAACAGTATCTAATACTACAACTACAACCAATTTGATTACATTAGACAGTACTAGCAGTTTAGTTGTAAATGCTCCAATCGTATTCACTGGTACTACTTTTGGTGGACTAACTGCTAATACAATTTATTATATTAAGTCTATAGCAAGTCCTAATATAACTGTTAGTTTGTCTAGAACTAATGGGGTAGCAGGTACTGTAGTACCACTAACTACTGCAACAGGCAACACTTTTGTTGCTACTGCATATGTTGGTTCTGATATCTGGAAAAGAATCAATCTAACTTCTTGGTAATAAATAAAGGATGGAACATCCTTTCGTAAACAATATATCGGGTAAGACAATGGAAGAATTATCCAATGACTTATCCGATTTAACCAAGAAACTAGGCTTTGCATATCGCATGCAAAACGGCCCACTTATTCAACAATTACAAATGGTTATGGAAAGCTACAAAGCTGAATATAACAAAAAAATGGATGAAATGTTTAAAAAACAAAACATCAAAAATAATGTTAGTGTTGAAAAAGAGGGCGAAATTAAATCCAAAAACACTTGATTAGTTCTTTACTGTGTGCTATAATTGCACAATGAGAACTGATATTTACGGACAACAAATCTTCAATGAGATGGAGCTATGTCTGCTTTATTTGCAGGACCCATCACGCACTATCAAACAAGCATTAGTTGATAATGAAATCAATTTTGATGACATTCTGCAATTAGAAAATACTCCCAAACTAATCAAATACAATAACTTAGATATATCGGTTGAGGAGTTTGATAATATTAATCAATCAAATTGGTTAATGCCTGAACAATATAAAACAATGGATATAGCACAATATGTGTTAGAACAATGTAAAGGTGAGGCAGAATTACAACGAGCCGGTGAAGAATTATTATTGTTCCAAGAACGAGATATGTTTGTATTGCTAAGATATTTAAAATATCTAGTTGATACTATGAGAGCAAATAATATAGTATGGGGAGTTGGTCGAGGTTCAAGTGTAGCAAGTTTTGTATTGTTTTTGCTTGGGGTTCACCGTATAAATAGTTTGTACTATGACTTGTCTATAGATGAGTTTTTAAAATAAGGAAATATTATGAAAAGTTACAGATCAGCAATGGGAAAAAATGTAGATATGGGTGCTCTACTAGCAAAAAATGAGCACACCCGTGCAGTGGGTAATATGAGTGTCAATGCTCGTGGTGATACTATTGATGCTAATGGACGCATTATTAAACCAGTTACTGCTAAAGTAAATCAAGCATATGCTAATACAGTTGGTAACAAATCTGCTAATGCAGTAAAAAGACCACCTAACCCGGCAGTAAAACAAAAGCCTCAAGTTAAAGAAGAATTAACTGCCGCAGAAATAGAATTAGAAGAATCATTTGAAGATGATATTGAGATTGAAAACATTAAAGCACAGGAAACTAAAAAGAAATGAGTGAATACAGCAAGCCAGCATTTAGTCCTACAAAAGTAGATAAGCTAACATTCTTTAAAGATCATATCATTGTTAGTGATATGAAGTTTGACGAACGCATTACTCAAGGTGGTATTATCCTAATGGACGATGATAAGAAAAGTTCTGGCATTCGACCACGATGGGCAAAGATATATGGTTTGGGACCTGATGTAAAAGATCCAGAATTGCAAATTGGGAAATATATCTTAATTAGTCACGGTCGTTGGACTCGTGGCATCACAGTTGAAACTCCAGAGGGCAAACAGACGTTGCGTAAAGTTGATCCTAATGATATACTACTGATATCGGATGAGCCGATGGAAGATGAAACAATGAGTGATAAGGTGTACTAATGTTAAAATGGTTTTATAGATGGTTGGATGACAAGATTCAAAATTCTCGCTATTGTGAAGAGGATGTCCCTGCACCAATGAACAGTGTTGCGAGTAAGCGCCGAAGAGGGACAGTCTCAGTTAGAGAAAGTGATGACTTTGCAAGCGAGCCAATACAATTTAAAATGTATAAGGCAGCAGGCGGATGGGCAATTGAGTTTAGACAATATGATAATAGAAATGATAGAATGGATACATCATTGTATGTTGTCAATGGTGAAGAAGAACTTGGCAATCATATTTCTAAAATCATTACTATGGAAGCGTTAAAGCGATGAAGAATCAACTCTGGGTAGAAAAGTATCGTCCGAACAAAATCTCTGATTATGTGTTTGTGGATGAACGACAAAAACAACAAGTAGAGAATTGGGTTAAAGAAGGTTCTATCCCTCACTTGTTATTCAGCGGTGAACCAGGTACAGGCAAGACTACTCTTGCTAAAGTATTGATTCACGAATTGGGTGTAGAAGATTATGATGTAATGGAGATCAATGCGTCACGAGAGCGTGGTATTGATATCATGCGTGATCGAGTTAATACATTCGCACAAACTATGCCGTTCGGTAAGTTTAAAGTAATTCTATTAGATGAAGCAGACTATGCAACACCTGACTTTCAAGCGGCATTGCGTGGTGATATGGAAACATACCACGAGACAGTTCGATTTATTCTAACTTGTAATTATCCGCATAAGATTATCCCTGCATTGCGTGAGAGTCGTTGTCATCAGTTTCATATTGCTAAACCTGATATGACAGAATTCACTGCAAGAGCCGCGACAGTATTGGTGTCTGAAGGTGTAGAGTTTGATTTAGATGTATTAGACAATTATGTTCGTGCTTGTTATCCAGACTTGCGTAAGATGTTGAATCAATTGCAAGTTAATAGCATTGATGGTAAACTACGACAAGCAGAAGCAGGTGGAACAACAGAAGATGCATTATTGTTAGAAGCGACACAATTGTTTAAAGCAGGCAAAGTATTAGAAGCACGACAACAGTTGATGCAGTACATTGCATTGTATCCAACTCGTATTGAAGATTGTTATAAATGGATGTATGACAATTTAGATTTGTGGGGCACAAGTCAAGAAAAGAAAGATGCAAGTATTATCATTATCCGTAATGGTCTTGCACAATTGCCACTAGTCGGTATACAAGAGATTAGTTTGGCAGCAACATTAGTGGAGTTAACAAGTTGAGATATTTATTAATTACTTTTTTGAGAAAGCCCGGTGGGCAAATTGATGAACAAGTTGCAGTTGGTAAGAAAGTTAAGCCAGCTGATTTACAAACTTGTAATGTTATTATTGATTATGCAGATAAGAAAGTATTGAAATGTGTAGTTGAAGGTAAAGTAGTTGATACTGACTTTGAGCGAATGGATACTTATTATAAGCAAGTCTATCCCAATCTGATTGGGCAATTAGAGCGAGAAGCGAATATCACAAAGAGTGAAATTTGAAAAGGGGCGAAAGCCCCTTTTCTTATGAGTACATTTTCAGAATATGTTCGATAATTTTGTGACGTTGAATATCACGCATATCGAATTTGCAAGACTGCAAACCTGGAATCACCCCCTTTCCACCATCCAGCTTACTTAGTAAGTCTAGGAGCCCATTCTCAGGCGTGCGTCTATCTGTCTGTTCTACATCACCAGTGATGACAATCTTACTACCGATTCCGATGCGTGTCATAATCATTTTTAACTGGCTTGGGGTTGCATTTTGAGCTTCATCAAGTACGATCCAACTATTCTTAAAGTTACGACCTCTACAGAAAGCTAATGGTGCTATTTCAACCACTTGTTCCTCTAGCATGTCAGCAATTTCTTTAGTTGAATAATACTCTCGTAATACATCTAATAATGGCCTAGTCCATGGTTCCATCTTTTGATTGATATCACCTGGCAAGAATCCATGTTTTTCATCATCAACCCCGACCGCAGGTCTAGTTAAAATGATTCTGTCACATTCGCCATTGCGCATCGCTTTGATAGCGGCTTGCATAGCAAGATACGTTTTCCCTGTTCCTGCAGGTCCCGAAACCACTACTATATCTGTGTTTTCATCAAGTAATGCTAATATATATTTTTCTTGATTTATGGATTTGGGGATGAGTTCTACGGGTTTGCGTACTCTTGGTTTCTGAGTTGCTTGTGTGAAATCGATTGTTTTTGATTCTTTTGTGTAGAATGTATTACCTTCTTTTTTACTGTGTGAAAAACGTGTGTCTGTAGTTCGTAATGCGCTGGTTTTTCTTTTGCTCAAGTTAATTCTCCTTTGTAGAGCGTGAGTGCTCATAACACTCATCTTTATTTAAGGTCAATGTTTAGGTATATAGTAGCATACTTTTAACACAAATATAAATGATAAATATTAGGCTAACCCCAGTTTGTTTCAAAAGTTGTATTCATTCAATAAAAGATAAATACTACTATGATTAAAACCGCCGACAAATTCTTTGACGATGTTGATTATGTCAGCATTATTGACACTGTAAAGGGTATCTTTACTAGTGATGGGTCTATGTCTGTTCTACTAGATTACGAACGAGTATTAGACGAAGCAGACCTATATGCATTCCGCAATTGGGAACTAGGTGAATTAGTTCAAGGTCCAGTTGTAAAACGCTACAGCGTAGGTTGCATGTTCATGTGGCCATATAAACTAATGCCCGATCCAAGAGCCGCAAAACGCTTAATACATTTGGGTTGCATCATTAAATGGAAAAAGACAAAAATTCGTGTACCTGTAGAAGTTGATGATCCTTCTGATTATCAAGCAGGTACCCGTTATCCCAAGATGAAAGACAGACCAATTTGGTTAGTCTACATTGAGATGCCTAAAGAAATCATGGACGATATCCGTGAAGGTTCTATCGACTTAGCAGGTCAGAACATTGACTTGAATGACCTAGATGACGCTTATGATGACGATATGGATTCAGAAGATAGCGATGGCACTGAAGATGGCGGTCAGAATGAACAACAAGAACCAGGCATGGCCGGCAATATCGGTGGCATGGATCAACAACCGGCGGTGTAATTATGAGTAAAATACTTAACGAAGGCTTAGACTATCACGACTTAGAAGGTATTGTTATTCCCAGACTAACAGTAGATGAGTATGCCGCACAGATGGGTAAAGATAGCGAAATCGTCACAATAGCTTTCATTGTTAAAAACAAACAAGCAGGTGAAGATTTAAGTGATTGGTTTGAGCGTGGATATGATTTTGTATTAGATGCTCAAGTTAGTGATGGTGAACTTAGTTCAGGTAAATATCTTGTGTTCGTAGAGATGAATCGTAGAACTACTGTTCCTGAAAGAATTATTACATTATTAGATGACTTAGAAACATTGACTGATATTCCATTAAAAGATTGGACAGTTATAGTAGATGATGAAGAATATGAACCTGATGCTGAAATATTAAAACAAGTCATCACTATATCACCTCATCAGTATCGTGAAGAAGTTGAGCCTGATGAAGAAGAATTAAATGAAATGCGTGAGAGAGCAGGGTTAGAAGTTAAAGCAATACATGTTGATAAACAGGACGCTGAAATCAAAGCATTTAAAGCAATAGCAGGACTATAAGATATGGCAACAATATTACCTAAGAAGGCTGGTTTTGAACAGCCCATGGCATTAGATGACGATCACCACGAACTATTAGCGGCTGATCCTTCAATACAACAATTCCCTCAAGGAAGTAGTTATGGCACAAACACATCATTTGGCGGGAGTTCAGCATTTGGCGCACCGTCAGCAGGAAGCTTCAGTAGCGGTTCGTTTGGTTCATCAGGATCGTTCTCAAGTCCAAGCTTTAATCAACAATCAAGTTCAGGGTTTGGAAGCACACAGAATGTTAATCAATCAAACAGCAATCAACCAGTTCTCACAGGCGCCGCACCAACAAACGCCGCAAGTGGGGCAGATGTATTAGTAGCTAACGATAACACAGATTGGATCAATAAAAAGTGGCGTCCAGTAATGGGTTGGATCTATATGCTAACTTGTACTATGGACTTTGTTGTATTTCCTGTATTATGGAGTTTACTACAAGCAATGAGCAAAGGCTCAGTCACGATGCAGTGGCAACCATTGACATTACAAGGTGCTGGTCTTTACCACATCGCTATGGGTGCAGTTCTTGGTATCGCCGCATATGGTCGTACAAAAGAAAAGATTGAGGGTAAATCATAATTTGACAATTAGCACAAAGGTGTTATAATCATTTAATGGACCATTATCAAACATTGGGCGTAGCAAAAACTGCTACTCCCGATGAAATCAAAAAAGCATATCGCAAATTAGCAAGTCAACATCATCCTGATAAAGGTGGTGATACCGCTACATTTCAAAAAATAGAAGAAGCATATCGCATTCTTAGTGATCCTACTACACGCCAGCAATATGATAGACCTATGCCGCAAGGTAATCCATTCGAAGGATTCCCGGGTGGCGGTGGAGGATTCAACTTCAATTTCAATGGGCATGACTTGAATGACATATTTGGACAGATGTTTAATCAACATCACCAGCGTCATCCAAATCAACCACATGCATATAGAACAGCAATTCACATTACATTAGAACAAAGTTATTCAGGTGGTAATCATCCTATGAAACTGCAAACTAATACTCAAGTTCATGCAGTTAATATTGAAATACCCAAAGGTGTTATTGATGGTGGGCAAATGAGATATGAAAATCTTATACCCAATGCAAGTTTGATTGTGGAATTCAGAGTTCAACCCCATTTAAAGTTTGAACGAAAGGGAGTAAATCTACACTGTATCCATTCTGTATCTGTATTGGATTTAATAGTGGGTACAAGTTTTGAATTTACAACTATTTCGGGTAAGACACTAGAAGTTAGAGTCCCGCCCAAAACACAACCGCACATGCATCTGAAAATAGCAGGAGAGGGTATGCCAATTCATGGGTCTAATCTATTTGGCGACCAAATAATCTTGCTAAAACCCTTTGTTCCTGATATAATAGACGAAGAAATAACACAAAGTATTTTGCGTTCCAAATCCAAATAAATAATTTTTTAAAAAAGGAAACTATGACAAATTCACCAGAAATTGAAAGCATTATTGAACAAGCCATTGTTTATGCTAAAGAACGCAGACATGAATATTGTACTGTGGAACATTTGCTATTAGCATTAGTTACACATACTCCGTTTAAGAAATGCTTAGATAGTTTCGGTGCTGATACTGAAATGCTTATACAAGAAGTAGGAGCATATTTAGATAGTAATCATTCAATCGAACTTAAGGGTGTAACTAGTGAAGAAGTACAACCTCGTAAAACAAACAGCTTAGAACGAACAATGAATCGTTCAGTAACACAAGTATTGTTTACTGGTCGCCGTCAAGTTACAACTATCGACTTGTATCTTTCTATCGCTAGCGAAGGTAATAGTCACGCACATTACTTCTTGTTGAAGTACGGTATCAATAAGCAAGAGTTTGTCAATTACTGGCAGAAAACTTATAAGGGTGCTGAGTTTACTACTAAACTAAGTGATGGTCAAGCGGATGAAATCCTTGAAGAATACACAACTAATCTTTCAGAGTTAGCTCGTGCGGGCAAACTAGAGCCGTTGATCGGTCGTGCAAAAGAACTTGATGACATTGTTAATGTTCTTGCTAAACGATTCAAAGCTAATGTATTGATGGTAGGTGATCCGGGTGTTGGTAAGACTGCTATTGCAGAAGGTCTTGCGAATATGATTGCTATGGGAGATTGTCCCGAGTTCATTCTAAACCATGATGTATATTCATTAGAAGTGGGTGCATTGCTTGCGGGCTCTAAATATCGCGGTGACTTTGAAGAAAAGGTCAAACAAGTATTAGAAGCACTTAATACTAAAAAGAAAGCTATTCTATTCATTGACGAAGCACACACTATGAGTGGCGCAGGCAACGGCAATGGTGGTAGTGTTGACTTTGCTAATATGATTAAGCCTGCAATTACTAAAGGTACATTGAAAGTTATTGCTAGTACTACTTGGGAAGAGTACTATGAATCATTTGAAAAGGATCGTGCATTGATGCGTAGGTTCTATCGTGTATCGGTTGATGAACCTAATAAAGAAACAACTATTCGTATTCTTACTGGATTGTCACAGCGACTTAGTGATTTCCACAATGTAATGATTAGCGAAGAATCTGTAACAGCCGCAGTTGAATCAGCCGAGCGTTATATTCATGACCGCAAAAATCCAGATAAATCTATTGACTTGCTTGATGCGGCTTGTGCTAAACAGCGTGTTGCAGGCAACAAAGGTGCAGTAATTACAAAAGATTTAATCTTTGATCAGGTCGAGCGTTTCACGGGTGTGCCTGCTGATAAGCTTAATGGTGATAGTATGGATCGTATTCAAACTCTTGAAGTTAATGTCAAGGGTAAACTATATGGTCAAGATGAAACAGTTGATAAAGTACTTGAACGCATCTATGTTTCATTCGCAGGTATCGGTAGTGAAACTAAACCTACAGCAAGTTTCTTGTTCTTAGGCCCAACAGGTACAGGTAAAACAGAATTGGCTAAGTTGTTGAGTAAGAACCTTGACATGCCATTGCTCAAATATGATATGTCAGAGTACGGTGAGAAACACTCTGTATCAAGTTTGATCGGTCCGCCCCCTGGTTATGTTGGCTTCGGTGATAGTCAAGTAAGTGGTGGACGACTAATTAATGACTTGAGCAAGAACCCGCACAGTATCTTGTTGTTTGACGAAGTTGAGAAAGCACATCCTGATATCTTTAATATCTTCTTGCAGATGCTAGATGAAGGTCGTATCACTGGATCTAATGGTAAAGAAGTTAACTGTAAGAATTGTGTTATCATCTTAACAAGTAACTTGGGTAGTAGTGATAGTGAACGCAATAACATTGGTTTTGGTAGTCAAGAGAAGACCGGTGAAGATGATAAAGCGTTGAAAGACTTCTTTAAGCCTGAGTTCCGTAATCGTTTAGATTTAGTATGTAAGTTTAATAAACTTGATATGCTTGCAATTAAGAAGATTGTTGTGAAATTCTCTGATGAATTGAAGAAGCAATTGTTAGACAAGCATAACATTACATTGAATTTGTCAGAGCCTGTTGTCGAGTATTTGGCTGAACAAGGTTATGATAAGAAGATGGGTGCTAGACCGTTGGCCCGCAAGATTGACGAATTGATTCGTGTCCCGCTTAGTAAGAAAATCTTGTTTGAACGAATCAAGAACTCAACTGTAACTGCTATAATGGGTGATAGTGATATCGAGTATACAGTTGCACAAAAGGCAACAGCAAGGGTAGGCGAAGATGGGATTATTGAAATTAGTTGATGATGTACCCGGTATTGATTTTTATGAATATCGGGACCAACTCTATTACAACAAGTATGAATACCGAGCTAGATTTACTCTAGTAGGTGTTCGATATACTTGGTATATTAAAGATGATATACAAGAATTAGTTGACAGATTAGATGCACCTGCTATAGGATTAAATTATCATCGTATAAATTATGAACGTGATGAAGTACGTGAAAACTTACCTAAATTAGAAGCTTTCATTAAATGGCGCAATGATACTAAAAAGAAGAAAACTTCTTCTATTAGAATCGAACATAATACCGTTGCAGTTTTTAGCAATGATTTGAATGATCTAAAAGATATTGAAAATGCTATATCCGATATTGTAGTAGATTATACCCAAACTCAACTATCTAATTTCATAGGAGTTAAGTATTTTGTACGTCAACCTAAGCATAAATTTAGAGTTTATTTGAAATCAAAACGTGTTGAGAGTTCTTTTGCAGAAGACCTAGCATCTTTATTTAAGAAAGACACCGAATTATATCCATGTGACTCACTTAAATATTGGGTTAAAGGTAGCATTACTAACAGTAATCAGTATAGTTGGAGATATAGATTCAGTAATGCTACACACTTCATTGATTATGACGATGAAAGCACATTAAGCTATCTAGCACTATTGCACGGAGATATGCTCGGAAAACGCTATAAATTAGAAAAACGACCTGATCCTGTCTGAAATGATAAATACTCTATAATGGAGTATTTACCATGGCAAAAATCGTAGAAGATGTAATAGTCATCAAATTTAGTAAAATAGTTAAGGATAGCGAAGAAGGTTCTTCTGTCGCTACTGCCGATGTTGAGGCAGCGTTAGAGCAAGTTGCCCAAGAATTAGTGGGTGATAGTGTTGTTGTTGAGGTTGTCAAAGCATGAGCCAAACAACTACTCTAGTATTGTTACCGCAAACCACATGGAACGGCAATGTTTCCAATGTACAGATTTATGATGTTGTAGGGAACAAGCAACAAGCCGCATCTTATTATGTAGGTAGTAAAGACCTACAAACTGTTAATATCAATTTAGCAAATGTTACCGGTAATATTATCATTCAGGCCACTTTATCTACATTGCCTGCAGATACTGATTGGTTCAATGTATACGAATTAGAAGCTAATACAACTTCTACGAATGAAGCTGTAAATGTTGAAGGAAACTTTGTTTGGATGAGAGCTAAGATACAAGACTTCAATGGTGGTATACTACAATATGTTAAGTTGAGTTATTAATATGAAAAAGATTGTTATTATGCCGGGAGGCTTTCATCCATTTCATGCAGGTCACGCCGCACTATATCAAAGTGCGGTAAAAGCATTTCCTGATGCAGAAGTATATGTTGCCGCAAGCAATGATACAAAGACAAGACCGTTTCCTTTTGCTATTAAAGAGAAACTAGCAAAGCTTGCAGGTGTAGCTCCAGGTCATTTTGTACAAGTTAAGAGTCCGTTTCAATCACAAGAAATTACAAGTCACTATAATCCAAATGAAGATGTGTTAATCTTTGTTCGTAGTGAAAAGGATCGTAATGAAAGTCCCAAGCCAGGTGGAACAAAGAAAGACGGTAGCCCAAGTTACTATCAACCATGGACAGGAAAAGATTTACAACCATTCAGCAAACATGCTTACATGGCTTATCTGCCTACAGTAGAGTTTGGTCCTGGCATCAAGAGTGCAACAGAGATTCGTAATGCATGGCCTAATTTGAATGAAAAGCGTAAGCTAGCAATGGTTATGAGTTTATATCCCGCAACACAAAAGAATCCTAAGCTTGCCGCTAATGTTGTTAAGATGTTAGACATGGGCATGGGTAATGAGTTAGCAGAAGGGTCTAATGATCCATGGGGAGATCAGGGCAACTTTGCAGGTGATACCCCGGTTAATCTCGGCGGAGATACTGTTAAGCGATTAGGAATTGGTGATATTGTCACATATCTCGGACAAAGAGCAAAAATAGTTGGCATGTCCAGAGACAAAACAATATCTCGTATCACAATTGAAAAGGGCATGGGTAGTGTTACTCAAGATGTGCGTACTAGTAATTTAAAACGAACAGGTATGGCAGAAGCAGATAACGCAGGTGCAGGCTTCGGTCCAGGGTATCCAGGAACTTACGAAGAAGAAAACAAGCCATTTACCCATAAGGGTGGATATCGTACTACTTCACTCACATATGAGAGCGTAGATTACATAGACGAGAAATAAAAATTTTTCGATACCCCTGTCGCAGTGTAAATATTCTTATCTTAACAAGAGGAATTTATGGCGACAAAGAAAAAAGCATCAGCAACACAAGCAGCCGCAGAACAAGTGGTTGCTCAAGCATTACCTGAAACAGTACAAGCTCCTGGTACCCCAGAAGCACCGCAAGCAGGACAAGTGCAAGTTAACGTAGACTTTCTACGCACAACACGAGTACACATAGCAATGCCATGCTATGGTGGTATGTTAACAGAATCAACATTTATGTCATTTATCAAGTGGGCTAATACAGCCCGTCAACTTGGTATTGATTGGACATTAGAAACAATGGTTAATGAATCACTCATTAGCCGAGCACGAAATACATTGACTGCTAAGTTCCTAGATATGCCAGACGCAACACACTTATTCTTTGTTGACGCTGACATTGGTTGGGAGCCATGGCATCTATTAGTTCTATTGAACCGTGATGTTGATGTTATCGGTGGTTTGTACCCGATGAAGACAATGCCAATCAAGTGGGTTGTTAACGGATTTGAAGGTGCAGAAGAAGGACCAGACGGTCTACAAGAAGTATCTAAAGCAGGTACAGGTTTCTTATTGATGAAGAAGCATGTATTTGAGAAAATGAAGACTCATCCTGCAGTTAAGCAGTACAAGAACGACATTGGTTTAGATCCTAAGTTTGACCAACACTTAAAGACTTACTTTGACACAGCAGTTCGTCAGAATCGTTACTACAGTGAAGACTGGACATTCTGTGAAAACTGGCGTGACATGGGCGGTAAGATTTGGGTAGACAAACGAGTATTGTTGCGTCACTCAGGTTCTTATGTATTCTGTATGGAAAATCAACAACACTTGATGAATACAATCGGACCTATGTATGTTGAAGAACAGAAACAAAAGGCAGCGGCAGAACAACAAGTTGTCCCGGATGCTAATGGGAATGTTACACTAAAAATCTCTTAAAGAGTAGCCCCGAAAGGGGCTTTTTTATGTCTGCTACATACTGATATATTGATAAATACTTAATGAACTTAAAAGAGCTTAATTCCTTCAAACTATCCGACGCGGTAACTTTCCACGACACACTCAATCCTAAGTTGTGGGTAGGTAATAAACTACGACCTGAAGTTAAAAAACAACTAGAAGTTATTGCGCAAGACTTTTTAGAAGAAATGGGAATTAACGATTTAGATGTTAAAGATATGACTATCTCCGGTAGTAATGCTGCCTATAGTTATACAGGACACAGTGACTTAGATTTACATATCTTAGTCAATATGAATGATTTGCCGAATAGCGAAATCTACAAAGAATTCTTTAATGCTAAAAAATCATTGTATAATGATTCACATGATATCACTATTCATGGAGTACCTGTTGAGTTATATGTAGAGAATGCGGCAGAACCCGCAGTTACATTAGGTGAATATAGTATCATGCACGATAAGTGGTTGCGTATTCCCACAAAGCGTAGAGCTAACTTTGACCAAACAGCGACAAGATTGAAGTTTGAAAAGTTATTAGATATTGTAGAACGAGCATTACAGACTGAAGATTTAGTTAAAGTTCAAAAAGTATTAAAAAAGATTAAGCAATATCGTCAAGCTGGTTTAGATAAAGGTGGTGAGTTTGGACCTGAGAATCTAGCATTCAAAGCATTGCGTAGTCAGGGTTGGATTACCAAGTTATATGCATTACGAGATAAGTTACATAGTCAAGCTTTGACTATTGAAACAATGTATCAAGATCCTGCAAAGATAATTGAAGATAATCTAGCAGATGAATATGCAAGTCAGTTTGAAGAATATCAAAATACAGATGAAGATTATAATCCAAATGGTACTCCGCCTGGACCTGAGTTTAAACCTACTATGCCAGCGGGTACTGTCAAAGTAGATGTTAGTGATGTATACGATTGGTATAAACTAGGTCAACACATCAGTAATCTTGATGGGTTAGGTAAGCATGATTTTGGTGCAGGTCCCCCAAGTACTATTCTTGCGTTTGGTGACGAAGATACAGAACACAAATACATTAAAGATTTAGAAAAGACAGGATTGACAACAACTGACATTGATCCTGTTGATCCTAATCAACCTAAGAATATGAAGCGTCAGAAAACAGATCCTACATATAATGTTAGTGAAGCCTTTGACCAACCCTATAGACTTAAATGGGAACATGGTGATTACGGTGATGTTGATGCATATGCTAAATTAGATGATGGTAACTATCTAAGCATTATGTTCAACAAAGGTTATAACCAAGATAAAGAAGAAGCATGGAATGTTGAATTCTTTAGAAACAATAGCCAAGAAGTTACAGGTGAAGGTGATGCTCAACGAGTATTTGCTACTGTATTAAGTGCTATTCACAAATTTATTAAGAAATACAAGCCTAATAAAGTTATCTTTTCAGCTAGTAAAGAAGTTGAACCTGGACAAAACGCACAAAGCAGAGCAAGACTATATGACAGTTTAGTTCAGCGTTATGCTAGAGCTTGGGGATTCAGAGCATTCCGTGCTGATACTGGTAATAAAGTTATATATGAATTAAGTAGAATAAACAAGGTAGCAGAAGCGTCAGGTTATATTCCAAGCAACGCACAGAAAAATGACCCTCGTTTTAAGACAGCGTTAACAGTAGATATTAAGCCTGATAGTATCAAAAAGAACGCAAAAGCGTTTAGCTGGCTTACAAATAGAGCCGGTGTCCCACCAACTGCGAAACCCTCAGGCAAATTCTGATAATATAGTATTTTGATAAATACTATATTACTTTGGAATTCGCTATGAAAATCAATCAAATCGTACAAGAAACTACTACATCAGGGTCAGTTGCACCTGTAGAACACGGTTTCGTTAAAATGCAAACTCGCAGTCCTAGCGTCTATGGAAACACAAAAGCAGGATCACTATTCAAAGGTAAAAAGACTAAAGCTCCCTATGCCAACAGTATCAATGAAAGTGCAGAACTAAGTGAAGCTGACTTACAAGAAGATGATATCATTCTAGTTCCTGGTCAAGGTCGTAAAATGAAAACTGGTTTCGTGCCTCATGGTCAAAGTCGTGTTGACCACGAAGTTGAAATGGCTCGCAGTGACTTATTGAGTGCCGCAAAGAACGCAGAAGCGATTTTTAATTTGATAGAAACTACATCAGAAGATGAAGGTCTACAAGGTTGGGTTCAAGAGAAGATTATTAAAGCTAATGACTATCTAAACAGTGTGCGTGAATATCTTGAGGGTCAAGAATATCAAACAGAAGGTCTTCCACCAGCTGGCGTTATAGGTAACGGTGGTATGGGTGAAAGCAAGATTGACTTTGCTAAAAAGATACAAAAGAATATTGATAAGAGCAATAAAGCAGTTGTAAAGACTAAAAAAGAAGTTGGCTCAAGAATTGCCGATATCGGTCTAGGTGGTAAAGAATATAATGTCAAAACTGACAAAGCATGGGATGATGCTCATAAAGTTAAAGAAGGTGCTAAAGTTGACCGCATGGTTAAGCATGTAGCACAATCAGAAAAGAAACTAGGCCATAGCAAGAAAGAAGCAGAGAACATTGCATGGGCAACTGCTAACAAGCGTGGCATGTTAGACAATAAGAACAAGAAGAAGTAATATGAAACCAGCAGAATTTTTAAACGAACTATCTAACGATACATTAGCAAGCTATAAAAAGAAAGCTGGTGCTGATGCTACTGCCGCTGATAAAGAAGGTGACACCAAAAAAGCTGATAAGCGTTTCAGTGGCATTGTTAAAGCAACAAAGAAACAGTTTGCTAATGATGCTAAAGGTATAACTGAAATGGACTCTGAGGGCTACAAAGGTACCCGTGATGATTACGAACTAGGCAAGGGTAAAGAATATCAAGGAAAACCAGCCAAAGCTAAAGATGTTGCTAAAGATGCTGAAAAAGTATTAGACAAAGCATTTGACAAGGCACACAAGAAAGATGTAAAAGAAGCATATAATAACTATCACGCAAATCGTACAGGCTTTAGCCGCGGTCAAAGAGATGACGAGAGACATGACTTAGATGTTCAGCAATCAACGCCACAAGTTTGGGGCTTAAAGATTAACGGCAAAGTATGGAGTAAAGACGGTAAGTATGTTACATTCAAAACTAAAGAAGCCGCATTGAACATAAGAAATTCTATACTAAAAAATCGTCCTGATTTAGAAATTGGTTTAGTAACTCGCAGTGGTGTAGCAGAAGATGAGTTAGATGAAAACTGCTGGAAGGGTTATCACAAAGAAGGTAACAAAGAGTTGTTCGGCAAAACTGTTCCTAACTGTGTAAAGAACGAAGATGTGGCGGAAGGCTCTTTAGAAGAATACGGCGATACTAACAAAGGTCAGAAAATGTTAGGCAAGGTTCATCAGCGTGCCGCAGATAGAGTAACGAGCAAACAAGCAGATAAAGATCCAGCATACGCCCGCAAGGCACAACAAACTCAGGATCGTGCTTGGGATAGATTAGCAGTAAAAGAACAAGGTGTGGCGGAAGAACAACATAGTTGCCCACACTGTGGTGGCGAAATGGTCAGTGAAGAATTGATGAATGAAAAGAAAGATGCTTGCTACTATAAAGTCAAGAGCCGTTATAAAGTATGGCCAAGTGCTTATGCGTCCGGTGCATTAGTTAAGTGCCGTAAGAAAGGCGCTGATAGTTGGGGCAATGGTGGAAAGAAGAATGAAAGCTCTATACTAGAAGGCATCGAAAGAGCAGATGAAAACTTACATAAGTGGTTCAAAGAGAAGTGGGTTCGTTTTGGTCCTGATGGTAAGATTCGTGGTGACTGTGCTAGAGGTGATGATAGTGAAGGTAAGCCAAAGTGCTTGCCACAAAGTAAAGCACATAGTTTAGGCAAGAAGGGTCGTGCTAGTGCTGCCTCAAGAAAGCGCAGAGAAGATCCTAATCCAGAGCGTAGTGGTAAAGCTATCAATGTTAATACTAAGAAAAAGTCAAACGAAAGTATTGATGAAGGTTGGAAAGACAAGTTAGGTGCAGCCGCATTAGCAGGCTCAATGGCACTAGGAGCCGGTGCCGCTCATAGTCGTGTAACACCCGATGGTCAAGGTGGATTTACTGGTGGATTAAAGCCAACTCCAACTGTGACAGCACCTTCTGATGACAAGCCGGCAGCAGAAGCACCAAAAGGCTTTAGCAAAGAATACTTACAAAAAGCCGCAGATCCAAATCGCACTGGTAGATATATGATTAGTGTTGAAAAAGCACAAGAATTATTGAAACAAATGAACGAAGACCAACTTGATGAAAAGTGGTCACAGAAATACAAAGATAGTATCAACTGTAGTAATCCTAAAGGCTTTAGTCAAAGAGCACATTGTCAAGGAAAAAACAAATGACAGATTTTGAATTTTATTGGAATAGAAAAGGATACCCAAGATAATGTTATCAGATAACTTAAAAGTACTATTAGCTAGTACACAAGCGTTTGCTATTAAAACACAAAACTTTCACTGGAATGTTGAAGGTAGCAACTTCCCACAATATCACGAATTCTTTAATACATTGTATGATGATGTAAGTGAAACTATCGATACTATTGCTGAGTATATCAGAATCTTAGGTCATTACACACCCGGTAGTCTAACACGATATGCTGAACTAAGTATCATTCAAGACCAAGTAAAGATTCCTCGTGCTGAATTAATGTTTGCTGAATCATTGCAAGACTGTGAAACAATGCTTCAATTAGTAACAGCAATGTTTGATGAAGCCGCCAATGAAAATCAACATGGTATCGAAAACTATATGGCCGAACTACAAGACTTATATGGCAAGAAAGCATGGTTCATTCGTTCTATATTAAAGAGAGAGCGAGAGTAATGAAAGCGAAAGAAGTATATAAGGGTTTCAAAAGTTATACGGCTAAGATATTAGTTAAGAACCCCCAGTACTCAGTTCATATGGATGCTGTTGTAGCTGCCAAAGATGTAGCACAAGCACGACAGCTTATCAAATTGCAATACAATGTAGATGATGGTCGAATTGGAACAATCAGAGAAATAAAACAATGAAGAAAATTTTAATAACAATGTTGCTTGCAGTATCTACTGTATCAATCGCACAAAAACAACCGCAAGGTGTAACATATGATGCAAATATAGTACGAGTAAGTGATGGTGATACTATTGTAATTGCGGCTCCGTTCTTACCACAACCATTAAAGCCAGAGTTAGCTATTCGTATATACGGTGTCGATACCCCTGAAAAAGGATTTAGGGCTAAATGTCCTGCAGAAGATGCTAAGGGACAGGCTGCAAGTAAATTTACTAAAGATGCAGTTGCAGCCGCACAGAAGCGTCAAGTTACATTATATGCATGGGACAAGTTTGGCGGACGAGTATTAGGTGATATATTATTGAATGGACAAAGCCTTCGTGCTATGTTGATTCAGAATGGATATGCCCGTGAATACTTCGGTGACGCTAAACAAAGTTGGTGCTAAAAGATAAATATAATATAATAGGAGATAGAACATGCAAATATCATTAGAACATGACAATCAGACACATAAATTCACATCAGAATTAGAAAATATTGAGGATAGTCATTTAAGTTGTGACGGTTGGATCAATGATACTCAATCAGAAGAATATAAAACAGCTTGGAAAACTTTCCGAGATAATGGAGAATCTACGGAGTTGTCGAACGAGATTTATAATAAATGGCTAGTTGAGTGCAAAATTATTCACGAAGTAATAGAAAACGGTGTAGTAATTAAAACTTCTAACTACAAAGATATCATTTAATTAAATGCGATTTAACGAAGTAATATTAGAATCAGCAACAATTGAACTAGCAAAAAAATTGCCTAGTTTAGAAAAACACGACTATGATACCATTGACAAGTTAATGAAGAAAATTGCAAATAAACATCGTATTACTGACAAAGTATTACATAATTTATTTGTAAAGAAATTTCACTTGACACCCGACAGATGGATCCACAATAAGTTGAACGAAACTGAGGTTGATTCTGATTTACAAAACGAAGTTGATAAGTTCTGTGATTGGGCATGTCAACAAATGCATATAAAAAGTAAACCATATATTGAACTAAGTATGGATACAGAAGAAGCCCAAAACAATCATCACACCGGTGGTCATGTTATGGGAGATGACAAGATTTGGGTATATGCAAAAAATCGCAACCTAGTCGATATATTGCGTACCGTATTCCATGAATTGGTTCATGTTCGCCAAGGTGAATTGGATATGATTAAACCGGGCGATAGCTATCCTGGTAGCCCAATTGAAGTTATGGCAGATGTATTAGCGGGAAAATATATCAAGATATACGGTGAAAAGAACCATCATATCTTTCAATAAATGATTATTTGTGCTATAATGCATGAATGATTAAAATCACAGTACCCTTACCCAAACAAGTCACAATCGCATGTAGCGGTGGTGTAGATAGTATGGCTATCGTTGACTTTCTAAGTCGTAAGCACGATGTAACCATTGCCCATTTTAATCATAGAACACAAAACGGTGAAAAAGCCGCAGAGTTTGTTGCTAGATATTGCGATGATAATAATATCCCAATGCTATATGGATCGCCTCGCAGTGAAAAATGCAGTACAGAATCCCAAGAAGAATATTGGCGCAGAGAACGCTATGATTTTTTAAGCAGTCTCGGTCCAGTCATCACTTGTCATCACTTGGATGATTGTGTAGAAACATACATTTGGTCAGCATTACATGGCACACCTAAAGTTATCCCATTAACTCGTGGTAATGTATTACGCCCATTCTTAACCACACGCAAACAAGATTTTGTGTATTGGTGTGAGAGTCATAATGTGCCTTGGATTGAAGATGAATCAAACAAAAACTCACGCTATACCCGAAACTACATTCGCAATGAATTGATGCCACATGCACTACGAGTTAACCCAGGATTACATACTTTGGTCAAGAAGATTGTAGAAGGTAAGCAAAATACTTGACTTCTCTACGCAAGCCAAGTACACTAACTAATTATTTAAGGAGAACCTATGTCAGACTATAACAGAACCTTTAACGGTGAAGCAAAACTCAAACTAACTCAATTGGTAAATGAAGGCATGGCAACCATGCACGAAATTGACGCATTGAATGGTGGATTAAACGACACTATCAAAGCAGTTGCAGAAGAACTTGAAATCAAAGCTTCTACATTGAAGAAAGCAATTAAGATTGCTCACAAAGCAAGTCTCGGTCAGACTAACAAAGACCACGATGAACTCAACACTATCTTGGAAACAGTCGGCAAAACTCTATGAGTTATGTTGATGCTATTCACAGCAGGGATGAAGACCGTATCTATGTAGTAGAACGGGATACTAACGGCAAGCGTCAGTATAAAGAATACCCTACTAACTATGTAATGTACTACCCTGATCCTAAGGGTAAGCATCGTAGCATCTATGGTGATCCAGTCAGTCGTTTCAGCACACGCAAACGGCAAGAGTTTGAAAAAGAAAAACGCATTCATTCAGGTAAGAAATTATTTGAGAGTGATGTACCGGTAGTCTTTCGTTGTTTATCAGAAAACTACTTAAAAGTTGATGCACCTAAACTTCACACTTGCTTTTTCGACATTGAAGTAGACTTTGATCCTGATAAAGGATTCAGTCCTACAAGTGATCCATTCAATCCTGTAACTGCTATCAGTTGTTACTTAGATTGGCTAGATCAATGCATTACTCTTGTTATTGCTCCCAAGCATATGACGCCCGAGACAGCAAATGATATCGTTAGTCAGTTTGAGAATACAATGCTATTCACAAATGAGAAGGACATGTTTGATGTGTTCTTTCAACTTATTGATGATGCTGATGTATTGACTGGCTGGAACTCTGAGGGCTATGATATTCCCTATATGGTCAATCGTGTTACTAGAGTGATGAGTAAGGATGACACACGCAAGTTTTGCTTGATGGGTCAACTACCTAAAGCTAGAGAATACGAACGATTCGGTAAGAGTGAAACAACTTATGACTTAGTAGGTCGTATTCACTTGGACTATCTACAGTTGTACAAAAAGTATAACTACGAATCACGCCACAGTTATAAACTTGACTCTATCGGTGAGATGGAAGTCGGTGAAAACAAAACACAATATGAAGGTACTCTTGACCAGTTGTATAACAAAGACTTTAAAAAGTTCATTGAATACAACAGACAAGATACTATGTTGTTGGTGAAGATTCACAACAAACTTAAGTTTTTAGAATTAGCTAATCAACTTGCACATGAGAACACAGTACTGCTTCCAACAGTTATGGGTTCAGTGGCAATGATTGAGATGGCAATTTTTAATGAGGCCCACGAGCGTGGGTTAGTAGTTCCAGATAAAAAACGAAAGGTTGAAAATGAAGAAGAAGTCCAGCAGGCAGCAGGTGCCTTTGTTGCTACGCCGAAAAGAGGAATGCACGAATGGGTCGGTGCAGTTGACATTAACTCGCTCTATCCCTCGGTTATTCGTGCCCTCAACATGGGTGGAGAAACAATCGTTGCACAAATCAGACAGACTCTAACTGACAAGTATATGAATGACAAGGGTCATCGTTTAGCAAGTGAAAAGAAACGAGCTAAAGACGGTGACGAAGCAGTTACTGGTTCTATCTTATGGGAGAACTTGTTTGGTGCATTAGAATATACTGCTATCATGAACCAAGAACGAGGTACAATTCTTACTGTTGACTTTGAAGATGGTCGTAGTGAAGAAATGTCTGCCGCAGAAATCTGGAAGATGGTCTTTGATAGTCATCGCCCTTGGATGCTAAGTGCGAATGGCACAATCTTTACTTACGAGAAAGAAGGCGTTGTCCCTGGTCTATTGTCTCGTTGGTATAGTGAACGAAAAGAAACGCAGAAGTTAGCTAAAGAAGCATATGGGACTGACAAGTTTGAATATTATGATAAGCGACAGTTGGTTCGTAAGATTTTGCTTAACTCTGCATATGGTGCGTTGTTGAACGAACATTGTCGTTTCTATGATAAGCGTATCGGTCAAAGTGTTACATTGAGTGGTCGTCAGATTGTTAAACACATGATGAGTACTATTAACGAATCAGTAACCGGTGATTACAATCACGAAGGTCCTGCAATTGTATATGGTGATACGGACTCATGTTACTTTACAGCATATCCTATTCTTAAAGAACAGATTGCTAGTGGTGAACTAGAGTGGAGTAAAGAAACCTGTATTGGATTATATGATGGCATTGCTGACCAAGCTAATGAATCGTTCCCTGCATTTATGGAGAAAGCATTTCATGCTCCAAGAAAGAATGGTGCAATCATTAAAGCTGGTCGTGAACTGATCGGTGATCGTGCTATCTTTATCGTTAAGAAGCGTTATGCTATCAATATTTTTGATAAAGAAGGTAAACGCAAAGATAAAGACGGACAGATGGGTGATATTAAAGCTATGGGTCTTGATTTGAAACGAGCAGATACACCTAAGTATGTACAAGAATTTTTGATGAATGTACTACAAATGGTTCTTCAACAAGGTAAAGGTCGTGATGAAGTTATTGAAGCAGTAAAAGATTTCAAGCGTATCTTAACTGCACAAGACAGTTGGACTAAAGGCTCACCTAAAGGTGTAAACAAACTTACATACTATGGTGACTTGGAAGCTAAAAGTGCAACCGGTAAAGCAAACATGCCCGGGCATGTACGAGCGGCATTGAACTACAATTACTTGCGTAGAGTAAACGGAGATCAGTACAGTCAAAAGATTATTGATGGTATGAAGGTTATTGTTTGTAAGCTGAAACCCAATGCGTTGGGCTTTACATCAGTTGCATATCCAGTCGATGAACTTAGATTACCCCAATGGTTCTGTGAATTGCCATTCGATGATCAGGCAATGGAACAAACATTGGTTGATGAGAAGATTGATAACTTGTTAGGTGTATTAGATTGGGATATTCGTAGCAATACAGATACTAACAGTACATTTGATGATTTGTTTAGCTTCGGGTAAATTGCTATTGCATTTCGTAATAAACTCCACTATAATACATAACATAAACTGCCTAAATAGGTATACAAAGGAAAAACATGAAAGATTATTTACAAGATTTAATTCAACACACACACGGTCTAGGTAATGTAGACTTAATTAAAGTCACTGGTACAGACCAAGAGACACAAATCAACGCAATTGCAGAAGATAAATCTGTTATTGTATCGGGTACATTGAACGGACCTGTTTCTGACTTCATCGGAGTATTTGGTATGCCTAACTTAGGTAAACTAAAAACTATTCTAGGTTTTGATGATTATGATACTGATTCTAAGATTAGTGTCGCAACTACTAATCGTGACGGTGTTGATATCCCATCAACAATTCACTTTGAAACAAAGAACGGTGATTTCGTCAATGACTATCGTTTGATGAGTAAAGCAATCGTTGAAGAAAAAGTTAAAAGCGTTACATTCAAGGGTACGACATGGAATGTTGAATTCGAGCCTACTATTGCAGGCATTCAGCGACTAAAGAAACAAGCAAGTGCTAACAGCGAACAAGATCATTTTACTATGACTACTGTTAACGGTGACTTGAAGATTAACTTTGGTGACCCATCAACTCACAGTGGTAACTTTGTATTTCAACCAACTGTTACTGGTTCATTGAGTAAGACATGGAACTGGCCCGTTAAAGTATTTTTAGCTATTATGGATCTGCCAGGTGATAAAACTGTGCGTGTTGCTGATGCAGGCGCAACTGAGATTACTGTTAACAGTGGTCTAGCAACATATCGTTATTTGCTCCCAGCTAATTCAAAATGATTGACTACATATACGGCGGTGAGTACCTAACTGTTGCTAGTAACAAAGGTGCTCAGCCTTATATTAATATGTCTAGCAATCAGCCTATGGTAGGTGCGTTGAGTTATGATCCTAGCAGTCAACAGATGAAAGTTTATGACGGTAGTAGCTGGATGTCGCTAGGTGGCGGTAGTGCTAGTATTAATCTATCATCGGATGCTATCAATGTACTCAAGTGGGCTGAAAAGAAGATGCGAGAAGAACAAGAACTTCTAGTATTAGCAGAAACTAATCTCGCTATCAAAGACCTAGTGAATCAAATTAGAGAAAAAGAAGAACAAATTAAAATTGTTCAAGCATTGATAAAAGAAGAAGTAAAAGTTTAATGGAACAAGTAAATCTATCAGCAAGTCACAAACCCGAATGGGCATTGTTCTTACCCGCAGTCAGTAGTTTTTATATCTCTGGCTTGGGTAAACAACGCAAAGGTGAAAATTACTTTCCACCTGAACGAATCCCTGCAGGCTTTAACAGTGATGTAGAGAAACTAAACTTTCTTAATAGTAAAGAAGGTTTATATTACTACAAATGGGGATTGTATTCTGCTGGTCATGCCAACTTAGATACTACTATAAACGATCCTAGTGAATCAATCATTAGAGAGCGTGAAGCTGGTACATTTATGTTAGGTGACTCTGGTGGATTTCAGATTCTTAAAGGTCAATGGCCAGCAGACTGGAAAGATCCTAACTGCCCTCGTGCTATGGTTAAACGCAAAGCTGTATTGAACTGGATGGACACATACATGGACTATGGTATGTGTTTAGATATTCCTTCACAATCCTTGACTACCTTCGGCATGAAGGATAAGAACGGAAACAGTCTTCACGGTATCAGTACTATTGAACAAGCTATAAGTGCCACTCACATCAACAACGAATATTTTATTAATAATCGTTCGGGTAAATGTAAGTTCTTAAATGTGTTGCAAGGTCGTAATCATACACAGTCTGATGAGTGGTATGCTGAAATGAAGAAGTACTGTGACCCGAATATCTATCCAGATAATCACTTTAATGGTTGGGCATTCGGGGGTCAGAACAAGATTGATGTGGAATTAATGTTAATCCGTATGGTAGATATTATCCATGATGGTCTATTGCAAGAAGGTAAGCATGATTTGATTCACTGTTTGGGCGTATCAATATTGGAATACGCAGTCTTGTTTACTGATATTCAAAAAGCTATTCGCAAATATCATAACCCAAATCTACAAATTACATTTGACTGTGCAAGCCCATTCTTTAGTGCGGCTAAAGGTTTAGCATATTTCAATAATAGCTTTGAGCATAATAAAAAGTGGTCTTACAGTATGGAAAAGACTGCAGAGAAAAAGAGTTATGCAACTGATACACGAAAGTTTAGTGATGCTTGTTTAGCTGACGGTGTCCATAAACTATTTACAGATAGTCCAGTTACTGATAAACTAGTAATGAAAGATTTGTGCTATCGTGGTGTAGGATTCTTAGGTCAACATGGAAAAGAAACAAAAACTAGCTGGGATACTCTCAGTTATACTTTGTTACAAAGTCATAATGTCTATCAACATATTGCCGCAGTACAAGAAGCTAATCGTAAGTATGAAACAGGTATCATGCCTAAGATGGTTATGAATAAGTTTGATGATAATCACTTTGGTGCTATTATTGATGAGATTTTCAGTCTCAAAGATAGACAAAAAAGTATTGAGTTGATTAAACAACATTCAAGTCTTTGGACACAGATGCAATCAGGTAGTCAAGGTATTAGTGGTAAGCGTACAGTTAATGCTATGACTATGTTTGACCAGTTATTTGAAGTAAGTAATAACGAACCGGAAGTTGATGAAATCATTGAAGATAGTGATGATGCTATTAATGAAGTTTTAGGAGAATAATATGCCATATAAGAATCGTATTAAAACACTAGAAGAATCAGTTAGATTGTTAGATAATCAAATTTTTCAGTTAGAAAAATCTGGTAATGCAGATCCTGAGAAAATTAAAAAACTCAGAGAAACTAAGGATAAGTATTTCACTGAGTTGCGTCTAATGAATAGAGCACAGTGGGATAACGATCATAATACAGTAGACTTCGGAGACGATAGATGAGCGAACAACATAATCAAGCACAAATAGAAAAGCGTAACAGTATTAAACATCATGCCAAGCGTATGATTTTCGTTACATTTCAAAAAGAGGGTATTCACAAGTACCCGGCAGCGGCATCAGACTTTAACCTTAAAACAGGGGATGAGTATGATGTTAGCTTTCTAGGAACTCCACATCGTCACATCTTTCACTTTAATGTGGCGATTGAAGTATTTCACAATGACAGGGATATTGAATTCATTCAATTTAAACGCTGGTTAGAGAATCTCTATAAAGGCGGCACACTTGAATTGAACTTCAAATCATGTGAAATGATTAGCGATGACCTCTATGAAGTTATTGCTACTCGCTATCCCGATCGTAATATTGAAATCACTGTCTCGGAAGATAATGAGAACGGTGCAACGATTTATTACAATACAACAAAACCTTATCAACAACTAGCTATTTAAAGGAATTAATAAAATGGCAAAACAACAATATCAATCTAACCCCCGTGTTAATCAAATTTTCGAGGACCTCGAAAATTATTTGACATTCTGTCAAGACTTCGGTTACAAGTTTGACGAATCAACACTCTACGATATGCGTAGTTTCGCATTTCGTCAGCATCAAAAGAACCTAGCAGGTAAATGGGCTAAGGATCAGTGGGCTGAGGATACTCGTCCATGAACATTGTTCTAGTCACAGGGGGATTTGATCCGTTGCATTCGGGTCACATCTCATATTTTAATGCCGCACGACAATTAGGTGATAAACTTATTGTAGGCTTGAATAGTGACGAATGGTTGGCTCGCAAGAAGGGTCAACCTTTTATGCCCTACGAAGAACGGGCGAGTGTCATTTGGGCATTGCAAGATGTTGATGGTATCATTAAATTTGACGATAGTGATGACAGTAGCCGTGATGCTATTGTTAAATTGCGTGAGTTATGTCCTGATGATACTATTATCTTTGCTAATGGAGGTGATAGAACACAAACTAACATCCCCGAAATGCAAGGATTTGAAGAAGATGCAAACATTCTATTCGCTTTCAATGTAGGAGGTGATGATAAGAAGAACAGTAGTTCTTGGATTCTACAAGAATGGAAAGCACCCAAAACAGAACGAGATTGGGGATACTATCGTGTTCTACACGAAGTAGATGGTACTAAGGTAAAAGAACTTACAGTAGAACCTAAACAATCTCTCAGTATGCAGAAACATTCAAAGCGTAGCGAATACTGGATCGTTACTGAGGGTAAGTGTAAAATACGCAGATATACTGAAACGGGTGAATTGTATGAGATAGTTTTAAACAAACATGATACAATTACTATTCAGCCTAATGAATGGCATCAATTAACTAATACATTTAGTAAGCCATGTAAAATCGTAGAGATTCAATATGGCAAGAAATGTGTTGAAGAAGATATAAAGAGAGAAAATGCGTAAACTATTTTACATGGGTCTAGAGCCTTACAAAGCACGATATACATTGCAGTTACAAGACTGGAATGAAGCTGTATTCAAACGCAGGGGTATTGACTATGTTATTGTCCCCGGTGAGACATTAAGTAATGACCAAGCTATCGTTACAGGTCAAGTATTAGATGCACATGGTCGCACATACTTTGGTATGAGTCAACTTATGAATCTAGTTAAGATGATGAAGCAAGGTGATGTAGGCGCAGGTGATATAGTTTACTTTGAAGATATGTTTCAGCCTGGTATTGAATCATTACCATACATTATGAAACAGATTCCGATCACAAGTCGTCCTAAGATTTTTGTTCGCTGTCTAGCACAATCTATCGACCCTGATGACTTTGTTCATGTCTGGGGTATGAGTGAGTTCATGGGTCACTATGAGAAGATGGTTGATAGTTTCGCTGACGGTGTTCTTGCTAGCAACGAAGAAATGGTTATGCATATGAAGATTGCAGGTTGGAAAGCTCCCATCTACAATATTTCAGGTCTAGCATTTAGTAAGAGTGAAGTGCGAGGTCGTATCGGCAATGCTATCAAGCCCTTTACTGAGCGTAAGATGCGTATCGCATTCAGTGCTCGTTGGGATCAAGAGAAGCAACCAGACTTCTACATGGATGTTATTGAAGAATTCTTTGACCGTTTTGGTGAGAAGGATCGGTATGGGGTACCTCGTAATGTTGAGTTTTGTGTGTTCAGTGGTAGTAAACTGAAAAGCAATAACGATAGTTATATGAAGCGCACAAAAGAAATGCAACAACGAGGTCTACTACGAATATATGAAGATTTAGATAAGAACGCATATTACAGTTTGTTGAATGATACACGAATATTGTTTAACTGTGCTTTACAAGACTGGGTAAGTAATACAGTTAGTGAAGCAGACGCATTAGGTTGTAATGTATTGTACCCCGCATATCGCAGTTTCCCAGAAACATTTGCGAATGACTATACAAGAATGTATGCACCCTGGTCAGTAGACGATGCGGCAATTAAGTTGTATAATATGTTACATCAGCCGCATGTTAATCAAGGTAAGATTAGTGATTGGACTGATGGTACAATCGATAGAATTTGCGATATCCTAGAAGGTAACGGACAACAATGGTTGCGTATGGATAGTGATTATCGTAAACACACCCGTGAAGCAAAATATTAAGGAGAAAATTATGAGCGCACAAAATGATATTGAAACAAGCTTGGCAGCATACAATGCTGAAAATGACAAGTTTAACAAAGGTAATGCAGCCGCTGGCACTCGTGCCCGTAAGGCACTTGCAGAACTAGCTAAAGCAGTTAAGGCTCGCCGTAACGAAATTACAGCAGAAAAAGCCGCACGTGCAGAAGCAAAAGCTAAGGCTTAATCATGGCAACCCGCAAGAAGAAATTAGAAAATGTTCCTTCTGGTGGCTGGCCCAAAATAGTTCAGGGTACTCATCTCACTGTGAAAACATTTGAAGATGGGCACACTGAATTGATTTGGGATTGGGACACATTGCTTAGTGAAGTAAGAAATGCTATACTAAAAGCAGAAAGTATTATGCCCGTGACGAAGGAAGTCAAGCCTGCAGTTAAGGCTAAATCAAAAAAATCAGTTGTTAAGTCAAAGTGATAAATACTTGTGCTACACAACGGTAGCACAATGTCAAAATAAAACCATCACAAAGGAAGGTTATCTATGAGTTATAATAAAACAAAAACAGATCCAGAGTTGGGTCAAAAAGTTCACGAACACTTGGTTAAAATGGGTGTTGAAACACCTACATTGCCAAACAGCTTAGACAGAAAAGATAAGATTGAACGCATTGAAGAACACTTCACTGCTATTATGCAATATCTTGGTTTAGATTTAACAGACGACAGTTTGATCGAAACACCCAAGCGTGTTGCTAAGATGTATGTAAATGAAATCTTTTGGGGACTTGATTACGAAGCATTCCCTAAATGTACAACAGTTGATAACAAGATGCAATACAACGAAATGGTTGTAGAGCGTAATGTTAATGTTCAATCTAACTGCGAACATCATTTTGTAGTCATTGACGGATTGGCTACTGTAGCTTATGTCCCTAAACAGAAAGTTTTAGGGCTTAGTAAGATCAACCGTATCGTAGAATATTTTAGCAAAAGACCTCAGATTCAAGAGAGGTTAACAGAGCAAATATTTCACACCTTACAGTTTATCCTTGATACAGAAGATGTTGCAGTTATGATTGATGCACAACATTATTGTGTGAAAAGCAGGGGCGTAGAAGATACAGGTAGTAGCACTGTTACTTGCCGCTTAGGTGGTGGTTTCAAAACTGATCCAGCGGCACGACAAGAGTTCTTGCAGATTGCTAATAAGGGATGCAAATGATTTTAACTCTACTAATCTCAATCGCAGTAGTTGTAGGTGTTGTAGTATTATTTGCTACAATGCCAAATAATAGTAGTTGCACTGGTAACTGCAATCAGGGTCGTAATTGCACTTGTAAGGATCAATAATGCCATTAGTATATAAAGAAGTAGAAGTAGAAGTAGACTTGGATGATTTTGATGACGATGAACTACTTGATGAATTGGAACGCCGTGGTTCTGGTGTCATAGAGTATGGTAACGGTACAGAAGTTTTACAATCAATTTACGAAAAGCGTAGATTAGGGCTAGACTATCAAAAAGAACTAGACCAATTAATTTGGTTAGGATTAGGGAGATTTGTATAATGGGATTTAGAAAACCAATGGATTACAATAGCGTTCATCATCAAATCTACATTGCAGGCGTAGAACTACATAGTAACTATAATGACGGATTCAATCAATTTGAAATCAAAAAAGATTTACATAAGTTAAAATGGTTGTTAGATGAGATTATATCTGATAGCCCTACATTTGCAGGTGAAGAAGAATTCTTAAAAGAACACGAACAAACTAAAATGTGGAGAACTCTTTCAAAATGATTTTCAATCACATTAAAGAACTAAAAGCACAAGGCAAAAAGATTGGTATTACTTTCAGCACATTTGACTTGCTTCACGCAGGTCATATCGCTATGTTAAGTGAAGCAAAGAATCATTGTGATTATTTAATTTGTGGTTTGCAAACTGACCCAACAATTGACAGACCTGATACCAAGAACAAACCTATTCAAAGTATAGTAGAACGACAGATTCAACTTAGTGCTTGCCGTTATGTTGATGAAGTTGTTGTATATCAAACTGAAAATGACCTAAGAGACTTATTACTTATTCTTCCAGTAGATGTTCGCATTTTAGGAGTTGAATATCAGGATAAAGACTTTAGCGGTAGAGAAGAATGTTTTTATAGAAACATTGAAATCGTATATAATGGTCGTGACCATTCATTCAGTTCAAGTAGTTTAAGAAAAAGGGTAGCTGATGCCCAAATCATTAACACTCTTAATAAATAACTATAGCGGTCTCTGGACATCATCCCGCTTTACAAATTCTGCTGCCTATGCTATAATACAACATAGGAGAAAACATGGCAAATAAGAAATTCTTTTCAACAAAAACATACAGACAAATAGGTCCTGTCGCATATCGTCAATGGCGTGCTGACAGTCATTGTAACTTAATTCATGGCTATGCTATGAGTTTTCACTTTGAGTTTGAAGCTGATACACTTGATGCCCGTAACTGGGTAACAGACTTCGGTGGACTACGCCCACTCAAAGATAAACTAGAAGAATGGTTCGATCATACATTACTAGTCGCACAAGATGATCCGATGCGTGATGAACTATTGCGTTTGGGTGAATTGAAGCTAGCAAAGATTACAGAAGTAGAACGCACCGGTTGTGAGGGTATCGCTGACTTCTTATATGAATACATTAACACAATCTTTTTACCCAACTGTGGTAGTGAAGAAGCAAAGCGTGTATGGTGCTGTAGAGTAGAAGTTAGAGAAACTGATGCTAATATGGCAGGTCGTAGTGGTCATCGTGAGGACAATGAATTTCAATGAGTAAAAATGTAGCAGTGATCGGTGCCGGCATCATAGGCATCACAACAGCGTACTACTTAGCAAAAGCAGGACACAAGGTAACTGTTTACGAACAAGAACCTCATCCTGCTATGCGGACTAGTTTTGCTAATGGTGGACAAATATCAGTAAGTAACAGCGAAGTTTGGACTACTTGGAGTAATGTCAAGAAGGGCATTAAATGGCTTTTTAAGAAAGATGCTCCACTATTGATTCGCCCTCGATTAGATTATAAGCAGTGGAAGTGGGTCGCAAAGTTTTTATATAATACTGCTACTAATCAGTATGAAAAGAATACTAGCGAAACTATTAAGATGGGTCTAGAGGCTAGTAAGTTATATAAAGAAATTATCTACACTGAAAAACTTTCGTTCGACCAATCGCCATCAGGCATTCTACATTTCTATAAAGACGAGCAGTATTTTGAAGCCGCTAAACAAGCACAATCAATCTATCGTAAGAATGGATGTGAGTGGGATATCATTGATAAGCAAAGAGTCAAAGAACTAGAAAGTAAATTAGAAAATGTCAGTGGCATCGTAGGTGGTGCATGGACATTAAGTGACTGGACAGGTGACATACATAAATTTTGTATTGAGCTTGAGAAAGTTTTAAAAAACAAGTACGGTGTTACTTTCAATTATAATTGGGAAATCAAACACATTGAAGATGTTTCATTCTATGATGCTGTAGTTGTTTCAGCAGGAGTTGGTAGTGTTAAAGTCGCCAAGAGTGTAGGTGATACACTGGATATCTATCCTGTTAAAGGATATAGTATTACTATCAACAATGTACCTAAGAAACACTTACCCGTAACTAGTTTGCTAGATGATCAGGCAAAGATTGTTACCAGTAGTTTGGGTAATCGATTCCGTGTTGCAGGTACTGCTGAACTTGCCGGCGAGAACTATGATATCAGATATGATAGAGTCAAGCCGTTACTTGATTGGGTAAGAACAAACTTCCCTAATATGAATACTAGTGACTATAGTAGCTGGGCATGTCTTAGACCAATGACTCCTAACATGATGCCTATTACCAAACAGAGTGACAAGAATAGTAAAGTATATTATAATACAGGACACGGTCACTTAGGCTGGACATTAGCGCCATACACAGCAAAACTTATTTCGGAACAAATATGAGTCATTTAAAAGTATCAGAGTTATTTTACAGCATTCAAGGTGAGGGTCGATTCATGGGAGTCCCCTCCGTGTTCTTGCGAACATATGGATGCAACTTTACATGCGGCGGCTTCGGCATGCCTAAAGGGGAATTGAGTAGTGAGAGAGATGTTATTGCGATTAAAGCAGAAGATTATACAGATTATAAATCCTTACCGCTTGTCAGCACGGGCTGTGATAGTTATGCATCTTGGGACCCTCGTTTCAAACATCTTAGTCCTGTTATCAGTACCGATTCTATTGTTGACAGTATTATGGATATACTTCCTCACAAGCGTTGGATGGATGAGCACCTTGTCATTACAGGTGGTGAACCTCTTCTTGGATGGCAAAGAGCGTATCCTGACTTACTTTCAAATTCGAAGATGACTAGTTTGAAAGAGATTACATTTGAAACTAACGGTACGCAAGAATTGAGTAACGAGTTCAAAGAGTATCTAAATAAATGGAAGATGCATCGTGAAAAGAACGCACTAACATTTAGTGTCAGTCCTAAACTAAGTATTAGCGGTGAAAAGTGGGAAGAAGCAATTCGACCTGAAGTCATTCGTCAATATGAAAGTGTTGGCTTTGTCTATCTTAAGTTTGTCGTAGCAAGTGAAGAAGATGTTGCTGAGGCTGAGAAAGCAGTTAAAGAGTTTCGTGCAGGCGGATTCAGAGGTCCTGTATACTTGATGCCATGCGGCGGTGTTGAATCATTGTATAACATGAATGCTAAGAATGTAGCGATTGCGGCAATGAATCGAGGCTGGCGCTATAGTGATAGATTGCAAGTGCCATTGTTTAAAAACGAGTGGGGCACATGAACAACCTTTCTAGAGCATTAGGTAGATGGTTGTTTAATCCGTATCGTTGTAGTATATGCAATCATATGATGAACATACATGATGGATTAATACTAGACCCAAAAGACAATAATAAAGTTATACACAAAGGATGCAAGAATGCAACAGTTCGTAATTACAAGAACACAATTTGAAAAACTGAAAGAAGTATTCGAGATGTATGATCTTGACAGAGTAGTATGGAAAGAAGAATCAACAAGCGGCATTGGTCCTAATGTCACTATTGAATTCGACCCCAAGAGCACAATGAAGATAGACATTACTGATGTATCGAGTTGGTAAAATATAAAGGAAAATATGAGTTATTTATTTACAAGTGAGAGCGTATCGGAGGGACACCCTGATAAAATTGCAGACGCTATTAGCGATGCAGTATTAGATTTAGTTATGACACATGAAGATCGAGCATTACGATGTGCATGTGAAACATTAGTAACAACTAATCGTGTTATTGTTGCAGGAGAATACAAAGGTGTATTACATAACGAAGCAGTAGAGAATGCTGTCCGCAATGTTATTAAAAATGTAGGTTATGAACAATCAGGGTTTGATTGGAGAACTGTAGAGATTACCAATCTATTGCATGGTCAAAGTGCTGATATTGCATTAGGCACAGATACATTCGGTGCAGGTGATCAAGGATTAATGTTTGGTTATGCATGCAATGAAACAGATGTACATATGCCTTCAGCTATCTATTGGGCGCATCGTATTGTAGAAGAACTAACACAGATTCGTAAGTCAGGGTCGGTTGAATGGTTAGGACCAGATGCTAAAAGTCAAGTTACATTTGAATATAATGATGACAATACACCTAAGCGTATCAGTAAAGTAGTATGTAGCACACAACATAGTGAAGGTATCGATATCAATTCTGTTAGAATGGGTGTTGAGAATATCATTCGAGGAATACTACCAGAACAATTTGTAGACAATGAAACTGAATTCTTTATTAACCCTACTGGTCGATTTGTTATCGGTGGTCCTGATGGTGACACTGGGCTTACTGGCCGTAAGATTATCGTTGATACTTACGGTGGCTATAGTCCTCATGGTGGCGGAGCCTTCAGTGGCAAAGATCCTACTAAAGTGGATCGCAGTGCCGCTTATATGATGCGTTACCTTGCTAAGAATATCGTAGCTAGTGGACACGCACCTTGGGCTACAGTACAAATCAGTTATGCAATTGGTATGGCACAACCTATGAGTTTTTATGTTGAAACTAACAGTACTTCACAAAGTCGTATGTTAACAAAACAAATTCAAGAAGTTGTTGATTTAACACCGAAAGGTATTATTGATAGATTTGACTTGTTCAGACCTATCTATAGTTCAACTACTAACTATGGTCACTTTGGTAAGCCTGACTTGCCTTGGGAACGTGTAGACTTATTCTAATATGCCGTTAGACTCTATGGGCCATACTCCATACGATGATTTTTATCGTAACAGATACCTGGGAGCAGAACTTAAGTTTGCTTGGTTGCCTGAAATATGTAACTTATCAGGCAAGCGTATTTGGTTTGTGAAGGCCTATAGACTAACTGCTATGTGGACTGGACCCGGTGAATCTATCTTTGAGTATAGATGGCACGATAAGAATACCCATATTATGTGGTTATTGAAAAGGTAAATATATGTATGAATTAAGATATCTTGTCCGAAACGGTTGGGATGGACCTGAACAAGTGTTACAATATAGAACACAAATTGAAGTCACGGACTATAGCGGAACTACTATTAACGGTAGTTTTACTAAAAAGCGTGAATGGACTGAATGGCGTGATGTACCTACTGTAGAAGATAAATGAAATTATACAATAAACGAATCGCATTTTTGATTAGCGACCAACACTTTATACCACACGGTGGTATCGGGTCATTCGCTAAAGGCTTTACTGAGATGTGCAGTCGCATAGGCTGGAAAGTTGATATTGTCTTAGACAAAGCACCAACTAATGACTTTAGCGATTTGATTATTTCATTAGGCGCTAACATTGTTTATCCGGATGAACCACTGAGATATAGCGACCACACTGCTACATTTGCGTTTAGTGATACAATCAACTTTGAAAAGATTATTAACTTCCGCAAAAGTATACTCAAAGCATTTGAAACCAATGTTTATGATATGATTGTATGCAATACTCAGGAAGCAATGACTGCTAGTTATGCTATGACAGTCAACAAGTACATACCTGTTGTGTTCTATACTCACTTGCATTCAATGATCTTCCGTGACAGTCAAGGATCTGATGTATTCTTGGACAGCTATCACAACTTTTATAATAAGCATATGGAGTTTACTGATATCATTATTGGTACACAAAGTCAAAAGAACATTGACGAACTAACTAAGTTTGGTGCTACTAACTGTGCGTTATTGCGTATGCCAATGAGTGAGCGTGGTCTATTAGAACCATACTCAGGATCTCATAAAGGTGTATTGTTCATCGGACGATGGGAAGAAGGCAAGAACCCGGAAGCTTATATTCGTGTAATGAAAGAGTGTAAATTACCATGCAAGGTAATGACAAACAGCAACGGTGCTAAAAAGTTTGAGAAAGCTTTTAGTGATGCAGGTATTACTGATTATGAAATCAAAGCGGGTATTACAGGACAAGAGAAAGTAGATTTCATTCGTAGTAGCGGTGTATTCTTTATGCCAAGTTTGCGTGAGAACTACCCATTCGCATTCTTAGAATGTCTAGGTCATATGCCTTGCGTAGTGCTAGACAATCAAGATTGGTCAGATAACTTTAATGAGAAATACTTCCATAAAGTCAACATTAAAGATGCCGCAGATACTATTGTAGACATATATTGTTCTACCCAATCAGCAGAAGCATTGGACTATGTGTGTGAGTTAGATGATGAAGTAGCACAAGGGTGGATTAAGTTCTTAGATGAGTTTCCAGGCAAGCGTAGCAATACAAATGCCGCAAAGATTAACACATATGAAACAGTCAAGTACCGTGATTATATCACCGACTTGAATCGTAAGCATTTGGCACGTGAAGATTTTGAAAGCGTATTAGGTAATAAACATAAGTTTTTATCAGTATACTACACAGACAATGATACTTACTTAAGTAAAGATCCAACATTTAAACCAGTAGAGGAAGTAACAGGCGAAGGCTTGTTTGAAGGATTATGAAAAAGATTTTAATTACAGGTAACTCAGGTTACATTGGCAGTCATCTAAGTAAAATGTTAATGGATTCATTGGAATATGAAGTTCATGGTTTAGATATTCGTGAGCCACAGTACCCATTGAATAGATTTTATAGACAAGATATCAACAGACCGTTTGAAATACAGGAAGAATTTGATTGCGTTATTCACTTAGCGGCATTAGTTAATGTAGGGGAGAGTGAATTGAAACCTATCAGCTATTATATCACTAACTTGAATGGTACAATGAATGTAATTAACAAGATTAAAACTAAAAACTTTATCTTTGCTAGTACAGGTGCCGCAGTTGGTTGTGAAAGTGCATATGGTATCAGCAAGAGAGCCGCAGAAGATGTAGTAAAAGAATTTTGTACACAGCATCGACCAACTGAATATACAATCTTTAGATTTTATAATGTTATTGGAAGCACCGTCGTAGCTCCCACTAACCCCGATGGATTGATGTACAATCTAATGAGAGCTAAAGAGACCGGTGAGTTTACTATCTTTGGTAATGATTATGAACAGTCATGGGACGGTACATGTGTTCGTGACTATGTACATGTGAATGAAATATGTGACGCATTGAAACAAGCGATTGAGAAGCCAAGTAATAGTGTAGAATCACTTGGTCATGGTGTGGGCTATACAGTTAGAGAGATTGTAAGTTTATTTCAGAAAGTCAATGATATTGACATTGATGTAAAGTACGGCCCGAGAAGAAAGGGTGATCTTGCTAGTAGTGTATTAGAAGATGTGTCACCCTATATGCGTAATCTTTACACTATGGAAGAATTACTTAAAGTTTATTCTTCCCAAACATAAGCATCTTCACCGCGATGCTTATCCCAGAAGCCTGATCCAGCTTTAGTTTGGTCATGGCTTCTGTTGATGATATATCCTTCACCCTTTAGATAATCATACATTGACTTAGCAACGCCTTTGTTACGATAGTCATCATTTACCCATAGATCCTGCGGATACAAGTCTTTGTTTTCTTTGACAAACTTAACATAAGCTATTGGACTACCTTGTTGAAATGCTTTAAGTATCAAGGCATTTTGATTGAAAGCGTACTTCATAACCAAGCCCTTGTACTTACTAGCTTTGGCTTCTTCTGTGATGAATTCACTGGCTCTCATAGACTCTTGCCCCAGCGAGTGTTGATTACATTCCAGTTGATAATCTTCCACTGTTCTTTCAAGTATTTCTTTTTGTCAGAACCATAATCTAGTATCCAAGCATGTTCCCACCAGTCAATCAATAACAATATGTCATTACGAACTTGATGGTTGGGTATAGTTTTGATCTTACCATCAGTTGCTAAGTATATCCAACCACTACCTTCTATCTTCATAGCCTCTTCTTCAAACTTGTCTTTCATGCTATCGTATGATCCAAAGTGTTTGTTGATAAAGCCCATCATAGGACCATTTGGATTATTTTTATTTCTCACTTCACGAAACTGAGGGAACAATGTGTTATGTAAGAATGCTCCTGCATAATTAAACTCTCTATCGCCCTCTTTGTTGTTATATCGTTCAGCATAACCATGCGCTAACTTGCCATAGTGTAAGTCTAGTGTATCTTTTGATATAACCGGACTTACTTCACTTGGCTCAAAGTTAAGCGCAATGATTTCTATATCTTGAGGCTTTGACTTCTCCTCAAGTAACTGCATTAAGTCACGCATTAGTCAGTATAATCCTCAACATTTGTAATCATGTTAGGTAATATATCACCTAAATACATACATTGGTCTGTTTCTTTTAAACTGTCTATCCAATTGTCAACTGTAGTGTGATCCAAATCTCCTACAAGTTTCTTTTGGTCTAGTTTAGCTACATCAACAGTGATTAATGTTACATAATCATTGCCGGTTCTTTCTTGATCTGATACCGCATAGTCTAATGCTAAGTCAGGGTTATCTGTTAAAAATACTGCATGGTGTCTACCACCTCTTAAACCCTGCTGTTGAATAACATCAGCAGGCTCAGATGTTCCATGCCACAATTGTGTGTGGGTATTAGTATTTTCAAAAATAAACTCTTTGGATAACATTAGTGTTTCAATAGTAATGTAGATATGATGTTAGGATCGTTAGCACTGATATCACCCTCACCAGGAGCAACGATAACATTATACTTCATACCAGCAGGTATTGATTTGCGTTTAGCCATGTACTCATCATAGTTTAGAATACTGTTAGCACTTAGTCCATACTCTTTAGCCAATCTTTGTTTTAGTTCAGGTAACTTATTAGGTTGTACTTGCCATTGACCGCTTGACCCCTTAACTAAGTTTTTCTTTTCGTCCTTAACTAACAAATCTTGGAACAACTCATCAGGAACAATACGACTGTTCTTAGTTGTATCTAAGTTAGCATCACTTGCTTTAACTTGTTTCTCTTGGCTTGTGTGGGCACCTTCACTCCAGTTAATAATAAAGTTGTCTGGTTTCTTACCTAGTGCGGCACCTGCCATCTTTGTATAAGCATAGAACTTTGTATCAGGGTGCTTTGCAGCCATCTTCAATGCTAAGTCTAAGTATTCTGGACTAAAGAAATCACCAGCATCATGCCAACGAATCGTTACAGCGTAACCACCTTTTTGTCCTAATTTTTCTTCTTTAGAAATTTCAGCACTTAATTGATTGAAGAAACCATCTGGATCATTCAATAGATATGTTAAGATACGACCATCACTTTGCCAAGCTGCCTTGAATTGAACTTTGCCGCCCTTCATAGCGAAACAATCTACTTTACATGAGCCAGCACCTGGACATGTGTTAACGATAATTAGTTTATTTGTTTCTTCATCTAATGCAATACCAGTTAATGCCGCAAAGCCAACATTGAAGAACTGTTCTAATTCCCCGTTACTATGCTTCATCTTTTCATTTTGCTTTAGTAGTGCTTTTGGTCTTTGTGCTAATGCTTGTTTGATTTTATTTTCATCGTAAGTTTTGCCGTCTGGACCTAAGTATTCAATTACACTACTACGATGGATATAAGGCATTTTGTATTTGTCTGTTTTAGTTTTACCAGAAACATACTTTTCATTGCCCTTCTTATCAGTCTTAACTGCACCGGTCTTCTTATCAATATCAGGAGTACCAACAATACGATTCATATAGTCTTGAAACTCTTGTCCACCAAACTCACGACTACTTGCTGGTAGTTTTGTAGCTTCATCCAAACCAGATAGTTTACGAATTCTATTTAAGTGGTCTTCACTTTCGTTAATACCAGTTGCTAATCTATCATGGTCATTATCACGTTCCGCTTTTTTCCACTCGGGCTCAGCCAAACCTTGTGCTACCATTTTTTTCCAATCAACTAGTTTACCGTTGATATAGAAATCAAATTTGGCAAGCCCACCTTGACCCATAGTTCGAGTATACCCTATAATTTCATCTAACATGACCCACAATGGATAGTGTTCACTATTTCTATAAATTGTACCACCGTATTTGCCATATCTATCTGTCATTACAACCTTGTATGTATCACCCTTGCCGTCGCCCATAGCTGACGTATCTTCTGATACATCTCCTTCACCGGGCATATCACCTGCTTTAGCAACGAATTGCTGAGGTGTCATAACTTGTACACCTTTAAATGCTCCGGGTAGTTTGGGGGCGGTGCCCTCCATTAAATGTTTGATTTTCATAATTTTTCTTTCCTAGCTTTTGCTACCATTTGTTCTGCTAGCATTAATAATTCTTGCATTTGCTCAATACTCTCACAGTTCCATCTACGCAAACTCTTGTTAATGTTGCTATTTGGATCTCTCGCTGTCTTAGCACTAGTTCTGCTTTTCTTCATGCCCTTCATTCTAGCACAGAATGATTTACGGCGTTTAGCGGCTTTACTGCCCTTTTTAAGTTTGCTAGGTTTAGTAGTAACAGCAGTTTGAATCTTGCTACCAGGATGACTACGACGGTAGCTGGCTACACTCTTTTTACTCATGCCACCAACTCGTTTATTGTTGTGCTTTGACCAGTTTTCACCCTCGTCTACATGCTCACATTCGCATGGATTTTTCCCACAATGTGGGCAAATCTCGCTAGATTCTGTAATAAATTCAGTTGCTCTCATAATAGTATCCGTAAATAGTTGACTTTATTGTGTAAATATGTTACACTACATCTATTATTTATCATTTTGGTCTATCTATGTATACAAATCATTCAGTCAAACGCATCGGTTTCGCTTGTAAATGGGCAGAAATCAACAAGAAAGGTGAGATTGTTTCAGCCGAAGGTCTTAACACAGGCGGCACAACTCAAGCATGGGCAAAGCGTAACAAGCGTGATGTAGTAGAAGAAAAGATTATGGATGTTGCTAAACGCAATATTATGAATACTCACGCACTAGTTAAGAAAGTAGCTACACTAGAACCCGAATTGCGTATGTTGCGTCTTACTAGCGACATGCTTAGTTTCTATACAATGGATGAGTACAAAGACTTTTGGCATTCAACTGATGTACAATCTAGCTTACAACGATGGTTCGCTCCTATCGGTGAGACTGCTCGTGCCAATGATGTTCGTCTTAGCTTTCACCCAGATCAATTTGTAGTTTTAGCGAGTGACCGTGAAGAAGTAGTAAATAAGAGTATAGAAGAATTTGAATATCATTGTGACATGGCTCGTTGGATGGGTTATGGTCAGAAGTTTCAAGATATGAAAATCAATGTACACATCTCTGGTCGCAAAGGTCCTCAGGGTATCAGAGATGTTTATAATCGTTTGTCACCTGAGGCACGAAACACACTTACACTAGAGAATGAGGAATACACACATGGACTTACAGACTGCTTATCATTATCTGACCTCGTACCTACGGTCATGGACATCCATCACAATTGGATTAGAGAAGGAAGTTATATTGACAGTAATAGTGACCTTGTTAAAAAGGTTATTGATAGTTGGCGCGGTGTTCGCCCTACTCTCCATTACAGTGTTAGCCGCGAAGATGTACTCATCAGCCATTCCGGATCACAGTTACCCGATCATGGTGCGTTGATTGCTTCAGGATACAGTAAGCAAAAACTTCGGGCACATAGTGACTACTATTGGAACGAAGCAGTGAACGATTGGGCATTGACATTCATTGATAACTTTGATATGATGTGTGAATCAAAGGCAAAGAATCTTGCCAGCTTTAAATTACTAGAGAGATACAAATGTTTGAAAAATTAAAGAACTTATTTAAAAAGCCAGAACCCGTAAAGCCTATCAAGGAAAAGAAACCACGCAAGGTTAAAGAAAAGAAAGTTGCACCCGAGCTTACTGAGAAAGAAAAAGCTACTGCGGCAGGTGAGCCCTATGTGAATATTGTTAGAATGGAAGTCGACCCTAATGATATCAACAGTGGTCATGTAGAGCTTGACTTCAACGATAAGTTTGTACTGAATCTGATTCGTGCAGGTTACAAAATGAAGGATACTGATACAGACAATGATATCGTAGATCGTTGGTGGACTAACTTGTGCAGAGCAACCGTATTAGAGACCTTTGAACAGGAGATCGCTGATCCAGATAAACGGGCACCTGGAGATGTACGCAATGTAGTCTCTAGAGATTTAGGAAATGGTCGTACTGAGGTAAGTTAATGTTTTTAGATAACAAATATACTAGAATATATTATCAAATTGTTAACAGAGCACAGAGTAGAACACTAGATGGATATACAGAAAAACATCATATTATCCCTAAATCATTAGGTGGCTCAAACAAAAAAGAAAATTTAGTTGAGTTGACTGCCAGAGAGCATTTCATATGTCATTGGCTTTTGGTAAAAATGTGTACGGATGCACATCGAGTTAAAATGGTATACGCATTGAGATGCATGAAACGAAGTGGTGAAACTCACGACCGTTATAACAATCAGTTTACTGCTAGAGTTTATGAATGGTATAGAATAGAACATGCAAAAAATCATTCTATTGCAATGTCAGGTAGAGAGCTATCAACAGAACAAAAATTAAAAATCAGCAAGGCTCATACCGGTAAAAAAGGACATCCTATTTCTGCCGAAACAAAAGAAAAACTAAGATTAGCAAATACTGGAAGAGTACCTACACTTGAAACCAGACAAAAATTATCAGATTCACAAAAGGGTAAAAAGATTACCGGAACACATTTAGATAATCTACGAGCCGCGGCAAAAAACAAGCCGCCAGTAAAAGACGAAACCCGAGTTAAGTTAAGAGAAGCATTTTACAAAAATGATGCTATAAATTCACCCGAATCAATCGAAAAGCGCAGAGCCAAACGAATAGGTCACGAAGTTACTGATGAAACTAGGAATAAGATTAGAGCGACATTAAAAGATACTTATAGAAAAAAAGGATTCAAGGTAAAGGACGATCTCCCGAAAAAAGAACCGTATGTAAGGAAAGGTAAGAAAAAGTCTGAGGAAACTAAAGCAAAGATGCGAAAGCCTAGATCACTTGAAGCAAGAGAAAATATGCGAATAGCCTCCATAAAGAGAGAAGCATTAAAAAAACAAAACGGCTACACTGTTAGTGAGGATACTAGGAATAAACTTAAAGAAAGATTTACATGCCCGCATTGCGGGAAAAGTAGTAATAAGGCAATGCTTAGCCGCTTTCACAACGATAACTGTAAACTAAAAGTATTACAAAATAATAGTTGACAATAAATTAATTTTATAATATAATACATACATGAAATACGCACTTATCGACACAGCTAATACATTCTTCCGTGCCCGTCACGTTGCTTCACGCAGTAGCACACTTGACGAAAAGATCGGCATGGCCCTACATCTTACACTTGCATCATGCAATCAAATGGTTCGCAAATTTGGCATCGACCATGTTGTGTTCTGTTTAGAGGGTCGTAGTTGGCGCAAAGACTATTACGAGCCATATAAGAAAAATCGTGTAGTTGATACACTTTCACAAACAGAGGCTGAAGTCGAAGAAAACAAAATGTTTTGGGACACTTACGAAAAGTTTACTACATTCTTGCGTGAGAAAACTAATGTATCAGTGTTGCGTGATCCTAAGGCAGAAGCTGACGATCTCATCGCAAGATTCATTCACTTGCATCCCAGCGATGAACATTTTATTATCAGTTCAGACACAGATTACATCCAATTGATTACTGATAAAGTTAAACAATACAATGGTGTAACAGGTCAATTAATTACACTTGAGGGTTATTTTGATGACCGTGGTCGTGTAGTTAAAGATAAGAAAACTAAAGAACCTAAATTGCTAGGTGATCCTCAATATATACTTTTTGAGAAATGTATGAGGGGTGACGGCACTGACAATGTATTCAGTGCTTATCCAGGTGTGCGTAGTAAAGGTAGCAAGAACAAAGTTGGATTGATGGAAGCTTATGCCGATAGAACAAAACAAGGTTTTAATTGGAATAATATAATGCTTCAGCGTTGGGTCGATCACAATGGTGTCGAACATCGGGTGCGTGATGATTATGAACGCAATCGGGTATTGATCGATTTGACTTGTCAGCCAGATGAAGTCAAACTATCAGTTGATACAAATATTCGTGAAGGTGTGCGTGTGACAACTACTCCTCAAGTCGGTATTCATTTTATGCGTTTCTGTGGAAAATATGAACTTACAAAAATCTCTGAGCAAGCTGAAACTTATGCTAAGTGGCTTAATTCACCGTATCAAGGGCACCTACATGAATGATTTAATTGAGAAGCAATTATACTTGGGTATCGTTGCGGTGCTCAAGGATCAAAAGTTATACTATGAATCTAGTGTATGCGCTAAAGGTTCATACAACCATTTTCGTGACGGTGGCAAAGAAGCATTGATGGTGTATATTGAAACAATGGCTCCATTGATTCTCAAAAATGAGCGTGATAAACTTGACAAACGCGCCAAACAAATGATGTGGGACGAATTGAAGAAATGAATGATAAACCTTTCTATGGAACCATACTAGCAATGTTTGTTGCTATGACTGGTCATCCGTGGATAGCACTTTTTATATTTTGGTTGAGTATTATATGACTTATATTTTGATGATCTGGACAGTAGTTGCTGTGGGAGGCGACCGTCATGGTATAGGCGGCAAGGTAGCCGATTGGCGACCTCTAGGTGAATTTTATAATTCAGTTGATATAGGCAAGAATGCTCGACAAATGTGTGAAGATGCCGCAATGCAACTTGGATTGAAGTCTGAAAACTATCGTTGCGTAAGGAGCAAGTGATGCCTGCTCAATATAGCATAGTTGATTATAACTCTAATCATCATATTGTTTTTATCAGAGATTTAAACATGGGCAGTATGAGTGTAACTAACGATGCTGAAAATGTATATGGGCGTGTCAGAACTCAGTTTGGTGCAGTTCGTGTTGTTTACCAAGATAGTAATGGCGATTGGGATGAAATCAAACAAGTAGCAGGATCAAGCCCCGGAGATTGGCGTATAGTGTTTGAACCCTGGAATGGATTAGCCTGGGATATATTAAAGAGATAAATTATGACAACTTTTACTACAAATACTACTGGTATAAAATTTAAAGAAATACAACAAGGTGATCCAGACTTTACCATGACGGATGGTATCAAATTAGTATCACGAGCTGCCTTTAAGATTAGCCAACGATGTCCAAGCAATTATGCAAGTTTGATTCAGGAATGTATCAATCACGGCTGGCTAAAGCCTGTCGCATATGTTAAAGAATCAGATTATGTTTGGGAAAAACTAGGAGATTAATATGAACGATGAAGAACGAGAATACAATATCGATGGTCTAAGTCCTGAAGAAGTTCAAATGCTTGACACAATGTGGAGTATCGAAACCGTTGAGGATATGGAAGATTGGTTAATGAGTCTTAACCGTGAAGAAAGATTGTTGGCGTATCGTCTTAGAATGTTGTTACTAGCAGAGTTGATTGACTATGATGCAGTACAGGATTTGACAGTAGCTAAAAATTATCTCAAAAAGTTTCAACTATGAAAAAACTTTATTACATTAAAGAAGGTAGAAAATATGTTCCAGTTGCAGAGTATGATAGCGAATTGTTGGATTCGTTTTCAAAAGGTAATCACTTGGTTTGTGTATATCCCGGAGGTAGTAGTCGCAGGTACAATATTGATCCTAACTATGCCGCGATGATTGCCGCAGGCAGAGTAGCAGAAGATGCTATCTGTCGTGCTATCAGCAAAGCTTCAGAGCTACGTCCTAAGAATACTCCTATTACAGAAGCACAAAAAAAGGCATGGGAAAATTTAACCAAAGAAATGGGTGATGGAATATCTACCTTAATGGGGATTAGTGTGCGTGACTGTGCAGAAGCAGGAGTAAAGGCTATGCAGGAAGAAGCTGATAAACTAATGACAAACCCTGCAGTAAAGAAAGCGTATGAACACTTTCAATTAGTTTGTGAATTGACAAGGGGCCGTAATGAAAACCCGTGAACAAATTATTAATGATATGTGTATGACATATCGACACGATTACGGTTTAAATAAACTTCCCAGTGATCCTCCCTGGACTGCAGGTATGACTCCCGAAGAACGCAAAGGATTGTATAATACAATGGCTCAGATTTATGACAATAATATCGCACCCATTATGGAGATAAAAAATGACAAGTCTAGCTGATTACTTTGAAAAGAATCGTTATAAGCCTAAGTTTGAGTTTATGGCTAGAGTTACCGGTATGCATGGGAAGATTCGTTGGGTAGGTAGTGTCGGCAACGATACAGTTATTAGCGACCTACAAGGTCCTATGCTACATATACATTTAGATTTGCCATTAAAGATTGATGGTAAATACACACATCATTTGTTTACTAAACACAAAGGTGTAACAAGGTTAGTAAGCTTTGACGAAGAACCTAAGAAAAAGAAATAATGTATGATGCAGTAATTTTTACTGATGTAACTGATACAGTAACTATCTATAAAGCAATCGGAGCATACAAGATTGCTAATACTCTACGACAACAAGGATATTCTTGTTTAGTCGTAGATCACCTACATGCATTTACATTAGATGAAATAAAACAAGTCATCGATAAATCTATATCAATCAATACACTATTTGTGGGGTTCAGTACAACCTTCTTTAACAGCACATTAAACTCTGTTAATAGTGATGGATCACTAACATATAGTTCAATACTATCAGGTGTGATGCCACAAGGTATTGACTTTGAGAATCAAGTTATCACACATATTAAGTCCAGACATTATAATTGTAAAATTATTGTAGGCGGAACAAAAGCACATGCTAATATCAATGATAAAAATATTGATTACAGTATTATTGGTTACGGGGAAGTTAGTATATTATCAATAGCTAATCATTTAAAATCAAACACTCCTATACCCAATAGTTATAAAAATCTATACGGTGTGACTATAGTTGATAATAGAAAAAATGAAGGCTACGATTTTGTCAACAGTAAATTTGAATGGCAAGATTTAGATGTAGTTAATACCAAAGTACTTCCATTAGAGATTGCTCGTGGTTGTATATTTAAATGTAAATTCTGTAGTTATCCACTAAACGGAAAACAAAATTTAGATTTTATCCGTGATAGTGATATCTTATATGAAGAAATGCAATCTAGTTATGACAAGCATGGAGTATCTAATTTCTACATACTTGATGATACCTTTAATGACAGCACCTACAAGTTAGATATACTACAAGATACAGTTAATAGATTAACATTCCAGCCTAAGTTTTGGGCCTATACTAGATTAGATTTAATAGCACAGAACAATGGGCTGATTGATAAACTATATGACATAGGTTTGCGTGGCATTTACTTTGGTATAGAGACATTGAACAAACGAACCGGATTAATAATCGGTAAGGGGTTTGATAGAGCTAAACAGATTAGTACCATTAGACAAATTAGAGAACGCTATGGTAATCAAGTAACAATGCATGGTAGTTTTATTTTAGGATTACCTGAAGAAAACATAAGTTCAATGCGTCAGACATTTAATCAATTAATGGACGAGACTATACCATTGCATACTTTTATCTTTCATGGACTGAATCTATATAAAAATGAAGCAGTACCTTTCAATAGTGAATTGGGTAAAAATTTTAAAGATTATGGTTACACTGAAATAAATACTAACCCCAATTCACCTAAGATTAATTGGAGTAATGAATATTTGGACCATGCAATTGCAAGTGAATTGGCTGAAGAATTTAATACTACCGCGCAAAATAGTAGCAGATTATATTTACCGGGTCAAATAGGATTTTCGTTAAAGAATTTAGGGTTTGATGATGATTACATTACAAATGTGAAATACAAAGATGTTGAATGGAATCAAATATCAGCAAAGAAAGACAGTTACATAAAAGAATACAAAGAGAATTTATTAACCAAGTTATCCATAAACACTTGATTATTATTCAAAATAGTGTACTATTATACATACAGAGGAATATATGAACAAAACACTAATTGCAAAACCAGTTGTCAAAAATCAATTTTGGATTGTAACAGACGGGGACGAAAAAGTAGGAAATGTTTTAGCAGACGGGTCCGGCTTTGAAGTTAAATTGAATGGCAACAAGACGCATTTTAAGAACACAAAAGCGATTGAGCGTATCACTAACATTAAGTTTGAGAATGTTAGTAAGTTTAAAACAAAGCATGAAACTCCTTTTAGTGAATATCCCACTACAAGTAAAGTATATAACAGCATGTTAGATGTGAAGCGTAAGTTGCATTTATTCACAAAGACTCCTAAGAGCAAATGTTATTATGCTGCCGGATGGTATACAGTTAAACAAGGATCAGAAAATAAAGCAGTTTTTTGTCCTAAATATATCTTTATTCAGCGTTATGAGTTCACAGGTCCCTATAAAACTGAAACCGAAGTAAAAAATGTGCTAAATAGTATATGATTATAATAAAGCGTTTTATTGATAGAGTTTCCGCTAGTGAGAGCAAAGTCGGATCAAATGTGATTTTGCCTATGGAAGAAGCAAGAATGTTGCGTGATGAGATAGCAAAACTCTTATCTGATAATTACGATTTATTAAACAACAAAAAGGAATCCATTGATGATACTGTTATACAAGTAGAAGTCAATGGTGGTAAATGGTAAATGAGTAGAACACAACCTAAATTATTATTAGAGATTGTAGATAAAGTTACATATAAATGCGACCAGATCGTTGAAGCCGCAGGCATATGGGCAGTGTTTTATGAGAACCAGCCAATCAATCTAAAATCACAGCATTATCAAGATCCTGACGCTACACCTAAATACAAAAAGACTAGTTTCAGTAATCCAGGACATGCAAGAAACCTATGTCGTAAACTCAATGCGCAATTCAAAACAGACAAATTTACTGTTGTCTTTATGAATCAAGGCACATGTGTTTATCCAGATGAGTGACAGAAAATCGTTAAAACAAATAATCACAGAAGCAGTTGCAAAAGAACTGCCTGACGAATTGCGTGAGGAGCGAGAATCTACAGTTGATAGCTTACTATTCAAATGGTGGCAAACTGGTAGAGGAGAAGGCTTACGATTAACTGATTATGGTGATCTGGCATTCAGAATGGCAGAGATAGAATTCTATCAATATGAACTTACATCCAAACCAATTAACTCATATCATCAATGGGTTATGGAACTCAACAAAAAAATCAAATGCCCCTACTTCATGGGGGTAAATAAAGACGGAAAGAAAAACAAACCCTATATTAGATTCTATGATAGCAAAATAGCTATGATGGTAAGTCTATATGGAAATGTGAATGAATACTTAGATTCAATAAAGGTAACCAGATGACAGAAGAAAAGAAAAGCAAGAATCCGTTTATTAATATGGCAAGAGAAGCAAAAGCCCGTGATATGAAACTAGCGCCGGAAAAAGCTACACAAATTCAAAAAGCTAAAGCACCTAAGCCTAGTAAGGGTTTTGGTGGTGCAAGTGTTGTTCGTAGAACTGGTCGCGGTGGTTAATACCAAACACCTTCGTTGCGCATTCTTCTAATAGTAAACAAATAGGTGCTACATACTGCGTAGCATCGTAGTTTAACGGTACTGAATAAACTACGGTCATTTATCTCAGGTAGAAATATGACACTATTATTGTTGATAGGTACTGTCCCCGGAGTAATCAATTTACCGTTACTAGCAGTAGCATATGCCGGTGGAGGTGTAGATGCTTCAAATGAGAAATAGTTTGGATATAGCGTACTAGATTGTGTTTCTAACCAATCTTGCATTGCAGTATTTTTTGCATTAATCCAAAATCTAGGTCCTTGTAAATATCGTTCGGTTACTTCAATAGGATCTAAGTCTGTTCCTACATATAGCTTGTTATCTATCCTCCATACATCAACTAGGCAGGAAAATCCAGCACCCAGTGCTTTGTTTATTTGTGAAGGTGTATTGGAATCTTGATAATCCGTACCATCATAGATTCCCTGATAAGATATATAGAACATATAGTATTTATTAAAACGGGTAAGAACTTGTCAACAAAAACAGTAGCTACCGCGTTATATATATGTAGACACTAAATTCTACTTCATTAACTTAAAGGAAACTTAAAATGAAAACATTAGCAATCGCAACATTAACTGCATTATCTTTCACAGCATTTGCCGCAGAACCTGCAAAGGCTCCTGTAGCACCTGCAACACCAGCTCCGGCTGCATCTGCACCAGCACCCGCTAAAGCAGAAGCTCCTAAGACTGAAATGAAGTTGGCTAAGAAGAAAGAAGATAAAAAAGCAGACACTAAAAGTACCCCTGCCAAGACAGAAGCGGCTCCAGCAACAACTGCTAAGCCAGAAGCCAAACCAGCAAAGTGAAGTAGATGATGACGATAACTATGATGTAGTTGACTTAGACTTACATCGTAGTTATGGTAGGCCTAAGCTAGTTCACATTAATCTTTGGGATGATGATACGGAATTACCCGAAAGAATCACAAAAAGGTTGGCTGAGATTAGAGGCCAAGCTCTACAAAAATATAGAGAAATTATGTTATAATTACTCTACAGGTAATAAATACTTGTGAAGTTAGTCCTCTTCATAAAAGGGCACACATTTAAACACATACACATAGGAGATATAAAATGTTTAACACAGCAACTCACGCCTTTATCGACGGCGTTTCAGACTTCAAAAAGAAATTCGTAGAACAAACTGTTCAACACGAAGGCATCAAAAATGCATTAAACGGTTTCGTTGATGCACAAACAAAATACACAAAACAAGCCGCAGATGCAGGAATGCAATCTATGATGAGTTTGGGTTTGATTTTCTCAAGCAAAGATTTCTATACAGAAATGGGCGATCAGTTTAAAGCTATGGTTCCTGCTTTCAACAAGAAAGCCAAGTAATATGATTAGTGTTCTATTAACAATTGGCGCACTAGCCATGGTTGGAATTATAGCTCCACTAATTGCAATGGCAAGTGAATCTAATACATATGGTTCTCAGTTAGAAGAATATATCGTCAGCAAGAATCCACAAGACACTGCTGACATTGAACGCCTGGCTAGAGACTATCAAATGGCATCAAGTAAGAGATATCTATGAACCAAATCAAACAACTATTAGCAAGTATCCTTGAAGCGATTCAATCAATCAAGGATTACAAAGCAAGTAAAATGAAATGATTTACACATACCGCACGAACATATATAAGATACTTGATTACAGTAGGCATTTAAAAAATCTTACTGATGAGGATAAAATTAGTCGTTTTGGATATCTGATTACAGATCACATGATAGACCAATTGATTTTAAATATGTGCTATCATCCTAACGAACATGAATTATGGTACGCTAGAACAGATGATACCCGTGTGGGATGGGGACACTTAGCAAGAAATCCTGACGGAAGTTGGGAACTTGCTGTCTCTGTTGACAAAGAATATCAACGGCACGGTATAGGAAACAAACTAATTTCAGAAATGTTAGAGTTTGCTAAGTTCCATCATATATCTGAAATCTATATGCATTGTATTGAAGATAATCGTGTCATACAACATTTGGCATCAAAGCATGATTTGACTACAAGAGAACGAGGTGCAGGAGAACGCACTGCCGCATTAGAAGTTCCCGAGCCTACATTCATTGAAGCCAATGCACAACTCTGGAAAGAGCAAAAAGAGATATTAAAAGAAATGGGTAAGTTACGCAAACGCTTAACTGATTTGTGGACTAATCCAATATTACCAAAATAATTGTATAACAAAACAAAACTGTTATACTTAATACACATACACTTTTTAAGGAAATAAAATGTCAGACTTAACACCAAAAATGCCAGAAGTTAAATTTAACAAGAATGGCTATGAACTACGCACAGATATCTTGGCTATGGCTAAAGATGTTGTACAACAAGAATATCAAATGAAGTTTCAGGGTTGGGAACTATCAGCCAAGCGTGACGAAAAGACAGGTCAACTTATAACTACTGTTGGTATGCCTGAGTTTCCAGGTATGGACAAGATTTTAGAAACTGCTGAAAAGATGTATGGCTTTGTAAATCAAAGTGCAAACAAAAAATAAAAAGGCCCGAAAGGGCTTTTTTTTAGCACACATTTTCCTGTGATAATTATATGTATAAAATATATTTTAAAGGAACCAAAATGTCTGAACTAACTTCTAGTGATTCACTAACATTGACAATGAGTCCGGCTGACTTAATTGTTATGAGTAAAGCAATGGAAAAATCTGTAGTTACTATGCAAATGGAATTTGCAGAACTAGAGAAAAAAGCGGTAGTCTTAAAACAAGATATTGATCGCCAAGTTGCAATGCTTACTGTTATGAAGTCAAAACTACCAGGTTGACAATAATTAAACAAAAGTATTACTTTTTTAGCCCCTGAAACGGGGCTTTTTTATATCCAAAATTTGACAATAAATGGGCATTCTGCTATACTATGTCTATAGATTGATTAAAGGAGCTGATATGACTTTCTCACAATATTCTTTCACACAGTACATGCTTGATTTTTATGGTCCAGATGGTGTCTACCCCTTGGGCTTCACTAGCACCCAGATCGGTTTTGCTACTCAACTTTATAAATGTCGTCTAGCCGATGGTGAAGAATTCTGTGGTGATAGTGTAGACCGCGAACGAGTCCGCGATATCATCTTGGCCGCCCGTGAAGAAACGGTTCCTGAATACGCCAAAATTTGACAATAAATGGGCTTTGTGCTATAATATATTCTTAGACAGTTGAGAAAAGGAAACAAAATGTCAGCATTGCAAAAGTATCTGGATCGTAAAAATGCTTATGGTACTCTCTTTGGTGCCAAAGAACTTACCCTTCAATCTGCTACTGACCGTCAAAAGATTGCCGATTCAATCGATTGTGATTTGAGTCCCGAGAATTTGACTTGCGATGGCGAACTGCCCCGTAGTCTTGTGCAAGCCCGTTACAATGAATTGACTAAGGCGGCACGTGAATTGAAGAAGTTGGACCCAACAGTTAAGTTTTACGAATTCGCTTAAGGAGTAGGCATGGCTCGCTATCAGAAAACCGTTCTCAATTTCAACGCCGATGATGTTTGGGGTGCGGCATGTCAGGCACAACGCATCAATGGTGCCTATGTTAAATTGAGTATGACCTCCGAATCTGATCCTGCTATCAATAAACAATCTAATCGTCAGATTATTGAAGCATTGCTTGCGGACCCATTTACAATTACTGACAAGGATCGTGAACAAGGTAAAAAGGTTCGTAGTTTCTTTCAGGCATACACTTTCAAAATCTTACAAGGTAAAGCACTGAGCGAATTCAACAACACCGCAATGTTGATTTCCAATCGTGATGTTATCACCAGTGTATATGATGTAGCAGTTATTGCTAGTTTGCCATCAAGCTATGAGCGAGGTGTCGTGCGCCAGTCAGTAGACCAGCGTATTAGTTTTGCTACAGGTGGCTACATTAGCGCAGTAGGCAACAAAGTATCAACCTCAGTTGAGGTGTTGAGATGTGTTTTTTCACAAAAGTGGATGACTAATTTTGTTACTGGTATCACTAGTGATGACCAAGTAGTGTTCTTTGCTTACAAGAGTGAATTACCAGTTGGTAAGATGTTTGACATTTACGGCACTGTCAAAGCACAGCGTGATAATACGACCCAACTTAATCGTGTAAAGGTTATTGTATGAACGAACGAATTAAAGAACTTGCCACTAAGTGTGCTAATCAACGATCCGAGTTTAATGGTCATATGATTTATACATTTGCCGATAATTCGCTGGAAAAGTTCGCCGAGTTGATTGTGAAAGAATGTGAGAACTCAATCAAATTGGTTCCAACACACTACGAAGCGCAGGATAAGATTATTGTTGAATGTCTTAAAGCGATTAGAGAAACATTTCGGAGTTGAAGAATGAACGAACGAATTAAAGAAATGTCTAAACAAGCCCATTTGGTAGCCGACGCAACTTATGCCGAAGGTCCTGATTCGGTTTGGTTGAAAGAATACAACAAAAAGTTCGCCGAGTTGATTGTGCGAGAATGTGCCAATGTTGCTGCCGACCATGATGCATTGGATATTTACGAAGAAATTAGAGAACATTTCGGAGTTGAAGAATGAATTTCAAACTTAAAGTTGGTGATGTTTGTAAACTGAATGAAGTCATCCCTGGCATTCATAAATGTGATGACTGGAAGACTGGCGTGTATCGGGTCAAGAACATCTGGGCGCTGGGCTGTGTTGGCAAAGATCGAGAAGACCCGCGCCGTCAAAGTTACAATTTTGAGAAAATCAAAAAAGACGGCACAGTTTACAAAAGTTTCAACAACGGATATCGTTGCCAAGCATGGGATAAAATGATTGACGAAGGTCGAGTGGAGATTGTATGAACATTCAGACCGTAGCATCTAATCTGCGTAATACAATCAAGGGCAAGGAACAAATGCTAGAAGCCGTTATGAAGGAAAGAACTTTTGTTGGCCTGCGTGACGGCGAAGATATTGCATTGCGTACCACAGCACAGTTCCTAAGAATTAATTTAGACGAACTTTATGAAATCCTCAAGGATGTGGAATCTTGTGTCGCAAAGGATGTAGAACAATCGTGGCGTGATAACCCAGATCGTATGGGTGGACAATTCACCCAAGAAGAAATTGATAACGCAAATCGTTGGTAAGGAGAAAGTATGAAAGATATTGAGATTGAACGATGGTGCGATGGATGGAAAGTTAATGTAGATGGCAAGAGTTTCCATTGGGATCACAATGACGAAGATATGGGAACAGAAGGTATCAAAGAACTGTTGACATATCTTGGACATAATGTTACAGTTGAGGAGTGTTACTGATGAAACAAATAATCATGGATCTCGCCGACAAGGCTATTGAAGATATGCCAAAGATGCGTTGGGAAATCCCTGACGAATTTTGTGAGAAGTTTGCAGAACTGATTGTCGAAGAATGTACTACGGTAATTGAGCGAAATCTGTTTCAAGGTATAGGATGGAACACTAGCAGGGCCGTTAAAAAACATTTTGGAATAGGCATTGAAGAATGAATATAGAATTAATTAATGAATTGAAGGCAAAATGTATCGTGCGTGAAATGCGTGGTACTAATGCGTTTGACAATTATATGGTAGATCGGTTTGATACTGAAAAGTTTGCAGAACTGATTGTTAGAGAATGTAACCGTTATGCTTGTAGCGTATGGGAACATGGTCCGTTGTTAGGTAGGGATTTGTTAATACATTTTGGTGTTGAGGAGATGAGTGATGAGTAAGTTATTCGTAGGTTTTATTCTTGGCATCGTTGTCGCAACAGTGGGCTTTAGTGGTATCGCTACATTGCTTGACAATGGTGTCAACAAAGTTAAACAAGTAACACAGGAACAGGTGAAATAAATGGGACTAGATATGTATGCTTATGTTGCCGGCAAAAAAGGGCAATACAATGAATTCTATGAAACCGCTGAGTTTGATGGAATAACAAATGATTTTGAAAGTGAAACAGTTACTAAGCCGGTTGAGCTTGCTTATTGGCGTAAGCATCCTAGATTGCATGGTTGGATGGAAAAACTTTGGATTAGTAAAGGTCGTCCAAGAGAAAGTGTCGGCTGGCCTATATTCAACGGCATTGAACTTGAACTAACATGGGATGACTTAGATAAACTTGAAAAAGATATTCGTCAAGGTAAACTTCCTGATACAGAAGGTTTCTTCTTTGGTAATCCATCTGACAATTATTATTATGAACAAGACCTTGAGTTTGTAAACAATGCTAAGGCAGAAGTGTTCTTGGGATTGAAAGTGTTTTATAATAGTAGCTGGTGATGTACATTACAAACAAATATGATTCAGTTAGGTTGCCATATAGCGAAGAAATGTTAGAATGGCTATTGGCAACTTATCCTAAATCAGAATATAGAGTAGTAGAATGAAAGAAGAAAAGTTTCAAAAGATAGTAGAAGAAATTAGTGAGTTTCTAGGTGAACATAATCGGACGAACCATCACTACTTGTTTGACGAGGATATTATCAAAATCTTTTCGCACTATAAAAAGAAACATGTTAAACGAGCATTAGAGGAACTGCGATGAATCTTTCAAAATACAGCAAAAACAAACTCTTACAGACATTTAAGCATTGGGATGTTCCTAAGGATTTTGCAGAACCTTTCTACAACTATCTTGTGTTTGGTTGGACTCCGGGCAGTTGTTTCACAAGTGTCCTGGCTAATGATTTTGTAAGCGCAATTTCATGTAGTCATCCTAGTAATACTGTTAACGCATTCAAGTCACTGGTTGGTTGGATGCGTGATACTATGCCACAAGAATCATATGGCAGTTATGAAAATGTAGCTAAGTGGACTGAACTAAATTCAGAGCACCGTAGAATTATTTTAGAACAAACTGGTTTGATCTTTACTAGCAAAGAAGAAGTGGTGAAGATTTTGAGGGATGAGCCTTCAACTGAACCGCACTTATATTAAGGAATGTAATGGCTATTTTATATCGTATTAAACCCAAAGACAAAAAATCAGTTGAAGCATTTTATGATGTATACAAACAAATGCCCGATGGTTCTATTAAGGGTTGGAGTGTAACTGAACTCTATCGCTGGGGTCAAGGATTTGTAGAAGATGAATCTGAGTTACCCTTTAGTGATGACAAATATCATTGTGTCGATCCAGTTATCGGTTGGGGTTGCGAACTTGATGACCTATGTGCAGTAGATTTTGAATTCGATGATAGTTTCACAGACGAAGAAAAAGAAGAAATTGAAAATGCATGGGAAGACGGTGGTGCTGGATGGCTCTATGACGGGGAGCACGATTGGGAAGTTGAAGAGGATACAGTCACAATTTTGGGTCCATTTGTAGTTGACAAAATTGACGAAGATGTGTATAATGAGTCTATTGAAACAGTAGAACTTAAACAGCGTCCACCATTTGTAGCAACAACAGCGTGGCCATTCTCAGGATAAAATATGTCAGCAAGTTGGATTAATAAACTAAACGAATCAGATAGTCGCCTTCATAAGGAAGATGTACTCAAACAAGCATTAGAGGCAAGTGTCCTTGGTAGTGACAATGCTATCAAATTTTTGACATTGACTAAACTTACATATAATCCCTATGTGACATTCGGTGTGCGTAAAGTTCCCGATACTATCGGTATTACTAATGCAGAAAATCCTTGGGAAGACTTTGATAAACTATTGTGTGAGTTAGGTTCACGAGGCTTGTCAGGCAATGCCGCACTTGATGCTATCAATGACATGAGCGAACGATTCGATAGTGAAGAATGGAATACATTCTGTGCACCTGTTATTCGCAGAGACTTGAGAGCAGGTATTAGCGATAAGACTATCAATAAAGTTTGTAAAAAGACTGACTACGAGATTCCTGTATTTGGTTGTCAACTTGCAACTAACAGTGAAGGTCGCCCGGAGATGAAAGGCACTAAACGCCTTGAGCCTAAACTTGATGGTGTGCGTGTATTGATGTTTGTAATCCCGGGTGCAAGTGAAGGTATCACTACAGTTTGCTACAGCCGCAACGGCAAAGTCTTTGATAACTTTACACACATTGAACAACAAGTTAGTGATAACTTTGTTAAGATTGTTCGTGCTTGTAATAGTACCGATCAAGGTCGTAGTTTGATTGATGGCTTTGTGTTAGATGGTGAAGTGATTGGTAATACATTCCAAGAACTTATGCGTCAAGCACGCCGTAAAACTGATGTTCAAGCCGATGATAGTGTGTTCAATATCTTTGATATTATTCCTCTAGCAAGTTTCCGTGAAGGACATTGGAATGCACAACTACGCAAGCGTATTGCATTACTTGACAGTATGCGACCTGTAGTTGATACTATGCCTAATGTAGAACTATTGCCGCACATCATGGTCGACCTCGACACTGCGGCAGGTAAGGATCAACTTGAACGCTATGCTAAGGACAATGTTATTGCCGGCTTTGAAGGCATTATGATTAAAGAGTTGGAAGCGCCATATGTGTGTAAGCGTAGCACAGACTGGATGAAGTGGAAGCCCACATTAACTGTAGACTTGGAGGTCGTAGGTGTTGAAGAAGGTACTGGTAGAAACTTGGGAAGACTTGGAGCACTGGTTTGTCATGGAGTTGACGACGGGAAAGAAATTACAGTCAATGTGGGTAGTGGCTTTAGTGATGGTGATAGAGATGATTACTGGACTAATCGCAATCTGGTCATTGGTCGAACTTGTGAAGTATTGTGTGATGTGATTACACAGAACCGTGATGGTACTTACAGTTTGCGTTTCCCACGCTTTGTTAGATTTAGGGATGATAAATGAACGAGCGTATTAAAGAACTTGTTAAGCAGGCGGGCGGACATTTCTCTACTCATACTCTAACGAGCTACCCGGTACAATACCGAGAATCTATTAATTTGTGGGACAATAATATTGAAAAGTTCGCTGAGTTGCTTGTCAGAGAAGTGATCTATGACTGTATGAATAGCGTTCGAGGTGATGATATACTTCGTATTCAGATGGTAGCTAAACACTGGGAGGTTCAGGTATGAACGAACGAATTAAAGAACTTGCAACAAAAGCTGGCTATAAGGATTTTGATTATGCTATCATCGCCCATAAGTTTGCTGAGTTGATTGTTGAAGAATGCAGGGCCGTTGTAACTGAGGTATATCGCACGACTCCTTTAGAACTATGTGGGCCGTTGCTTACAGTCGATGCAAAGATTGCAGAACATTTTTACGGAGTTACAGAATCTAAAGGTTGGGTATGCACTAAATGCGGTGTTGACAGAACTAAAGATGTATGCCCACTAGGTCACACTGCGGCAATAACAGGCGAATGTCCAATGTCATTGGAGGCACAATGAGCGACAATATTTTAGGTTATCGTAAAACTGGTAAAGACACTTGGGAACCAATTATTCACAGTAGTGGTTATATTTTTACTGCGGCAGTTATGACTTGTGGTCGATGCGGTACTATGATTTCAGGTATGGGCGGTCCCGGTGGCAAGAATACAATATGTGTGCCTTGCTATGAGAAAGAACAAAATGAACACTAAGTTAGAAGAACTGATGTATCAATCAGGATTAACCGCAAGTGGTTGTTGGGACAGTATGGATGACTATGATCATAAGGCTATTGAAAAACTCTGTGAGTTGATTGTTCGGGAAATGTTAGTGACTTGTGAAGAACATCCTGCTTGGACTGGTCGTATGATTGGGAATAAGATTAAAGAACATTTTGGAGTTAAAGAATGAATGAAAACATTAAAGCAGGTGCAGACATTCACGCAGGTGATGGTGGATACAGTGAAGGCACACAAGAAGAATATGAAAAGTTTGTAAAGGTTAGAAACCAATCACTTAACAAAACACGAATCAGAGAATTTGAAAAAGAATCTGGACTTGAAATCTACGGACTCGGAGCGAGACGAGAAAAGTGGGAACACTGTATGGAAAAGTTTACTGAGTTGGTTGTAAAGGAATGTATGTCTAATTTATATCTAAATGGTTATGATGACGCAATGAATCAGATTAAACAACATTTTGGAGTTGAAGAATGATTAAAGTATTACTATTTTTTATACTCATTTTTTGGTTATTCTTTTTGGGTATCAAAACCGTAAGAAATCTTACCGGTAAAGAGGCATTAGCCTTGACTAAAATCGTAGGGTACAGTATAATCTGTGCTGTACTGACAGTTTCAGTATTAATCTCAATCGTTGTTTTATTTTAAGGACTATTATGTTTCCTGAATTTCTTGTGAGACCATTGTATTTTATTCTTGGTTTCGTATTTTGTTTCTTTCTTTTTGTAAAAGGTATTATTTAAAATGAATCGTTCTATTAAACTCTCTCTTATCGCTATTGCAGTTGCAATGACTAGTGCTTGTACCCGTATTGAAACAGGTGAAGTTGGTGTTCGTGTTGGCTTTGACAAACAAGTCAAGCCCGGTGAACTTGAGCCCGGTAGTTTCAATCAAGTACTTGTCGGTGATGTATTGACCTTCCCATACAAGGATGTTAATATCACTATTGACAACATGACCCCTGTTGCTAAAGACAACAGCACTATGAAAGACCTTGATGCTGTGATTGTTTACAACATCAATAAGAATCAAGCCGCTGAATTGTATTCTACTAAGAACCGCAGTTTCCACGCTGAATTTAAGGGCGATACTTACCTGATGTATAACTATATTGTTCAGAATGCCCGTAATGCTATCTACAAGTCTGCACGAAAGTATGAAGCATTGGATATGGCAGACAATCGCACTGAGATGGAGAACTACATCAAAGATGAAATCACACGCAACCTTGCTGAAGAAAAACTAGATGGTAGTATCACTATCACACAGGTTATGATTCGTAATGTAGTTCCAAGTGATACAGTTGTTGCAAGTGCAAATGATTTGGTTCGTAGTAAAAACGAGTTGAAGCAAAAAGAAGTTGAAGTTAAAACTGCTGAAGCAGAAGCCCGTCGTATTGCGGCTCTAGCACAAAATGCAGGTGCTATTCAATATATGGATGCACAGGCTCGTATGAAGCAAGCGGATGCGGCACTTGAAACTGCTAAGGCTATTGCATCATTCAAAGGTAACACACTTGTGATTGGTGCAGGAACTAATGTCAATGTAGGTAAATAAATAACATGTACCGACTATTCTACAAAATAGGGTATGAAGTCGGTACATGCCTATCACTATTGTTAAGCAAACAATCAATAACACTGTGGGTTTTACTCACGGTGTTTTACATATTAAAAGGAAATTAAAATGGCAACACGAGTAATGATGAAGAATACGAAAACAGGTATTCGCAAAGAAGGTTATTTTGGATTCAGTTGGACATATCTGTTCTTTGGATTTTGGGTACCATTGTTTAGAGGGCACTTTCCAATGGCAGGTATTCACCTTGTCATTAGTTTCATCAGTGTCTTTATGTTTGGAATTCCACAACTTGTTCTTGCTTTTTTCTTTAATAAGTTTTATACTCTAAGACTAATTGAAGATGGTTATGAATTTGATGATGATGAGCAATTAGTAAAAACTGCATCTACCATCTTAAATATCGCACAACCTACAAACTAACATGACACTAAATGAATTTGCAATGTTTGTCGCCGGAGTAATCTGGGGCATTTTTATTATAGAACCTATCTGGATTATTGCTAAAAAGATTTGGAAGAACGCTAAGGACAATACTTAATGTCAAGCCAAGAATACTACGATGGCAAACTAATGGAGGCTAATCTTATCCTCCATTCTCACCTAACACATGTTTTAAAATTTGATAACATTGATGTACGAGGTGAATCAACTACTAAAGGTGATATCATTGGTCGTAGAGATAATGAAGAAATCCCAGTTAGTATTAAACATGGTAGTCAAAAAAATACACAGGTACATTTGCCTACATTGAAAAGTTTTTCAAAGGCAATGAGTATTCCTTCTGATATCACTTTATTACTAGAACAATGGTTGGGTGTTACTAATCAATCTCAATTTGAAAGTTGGTTAAACGGAAAGACTCCTACAGCTTCACAGAAAAAGTATAAGCGATTATTTGCTAAAGACATTCCAGACTGGCAAAATGTTGTTGATTGGTTTAATAACAATAACAAAAAGGTAGCAGAATTGCTTATTCAAGCAATGAACGGTGAGAACCCAGCAAAATACTTAGTATGGGTTAATAAGAACACCGATGTGTATCAAGTGATTGACATCCCTAAATTAATTGAATGGATCGTTACCGATTGTAAATGGGTAACAGGTTCTCGCAACAATGGTAGCACATTACGATGTGAGAATACAAATGGCAAACCAATCTTTCATTTGCAAATGAAGGGTTCGGGAGGAGCCCCCGGCGAGTATAATCATAACCCGCAATTCCATATTCATACATATTGGCCAGCATCAGTTATTGTATATGAAGGTAAGTTAGTGGCATAAATACGTGACCGCAATGATTGACAATTTGCGAGTTTTAAACTATAATAATATATGCCAAAGAATTTAATTTTTACAGAACAAGATTTTTTAAATCAGTTCAACCTACCTAATATTTCATTCACAGACTTCTGTAATAAAATCTGTGTATTAGATGTTATGGATCGTTCCGGGTCATTCGTTGTACGAAGTGACCTTGATACCTTTGTTAACCGTGTTAGTAAAAAAGATGACCGCAAACAACGGTTAGCATTATACAAACAAAATCTATATAAAATTCTAGTTACTGACGCACAAGATACATTAAAAGCGTGGTTCAAACGCTATGGTGAATTGAAAGAATCAGTTGACTATTACTTTGATATTCCGCATGCTGATATCTTAACTAATGATACCTTTGCAGGTAGAACAAATAGTAAGTATGGTAAGATTTGTAAGAACATTAACTTTGTTAATTTCTATAACACAAAGAAACTATACACAAATGATAGTGAATATACATTTGGTTTGATGCGTGTGATGTTTGAAGAATTCAAGGTCCGTAATAGTCTTGTTGGTCCTGCATTCTTTGATCATATCTGTAAGTATACGGGCGATAGTGGTCAATTCTGGTTAGACTTTATGATTGGCGCAAATCGTGCTAGTATTTTTAACCCTGCAACATATAAAGGTATATTGCACGAAGTATTTACAGGTGACACATTGTTTGCACCTGTCATGGGATGGAATGCATATCAGATTGCTTTCTACAATAGCAAGTTTAAAAACTTTATTGCAACAGATGTAATCCCTGATGTAGTAGAGAATGGTAGGTTATTACAAGATGAATATAACAAATACCGTGAAACAAGTATGTTTGAGGTACCTGAAAAGAATATTGACTTGTACTTGTGTCCTAGCGAACAACTAGATAGTAAGCACAACTTTAGTGAGAAGTATGCAAATAGTGTAGATGCAGTATTGCTTAGTCCACCTTACTTTGATTTAGAAATCTATCCTAGTGATGGTCAAAGCTTTAACAGTTTCCCTGACTATCAATCATGGTTGACTGGTTATTGGGAAGAGACAGTTAAGCTAGCAGTAAAAGTAATGAAGCCGGGCGCTAAGTTCGGGTTTGTGATTAGCAATTATGTTAATAGGAAAAAAGAAATGACTACTATCAGCGAAGATATGCGTGATGTGGTAGCCAAACATCTTGTATTAGATAAGCAGTATCGTGTACAATGGAGTGCAATCTCGGGTTCAAGACAAGCAAAGAAAACTCGAGGCGGTAACTTTGAAGATTTGTGGGTATTCGTTAAAAATTAAGGAATTAAAATGGTAACAATCGTTAAACATGAATGGCATCAACATGATCGCCAATACGCAATTGAACTTGATGAAGCACTATTGAGTGAAATTTATCCTGACTTGGATGAAGATGAAATTGCACAGAAACTTGCTGATATTGAATCCGGTGAAGTTGACTATGAAGAAGTTATCAACGATGCCTACGAGAATGATGTAGAGATTGAATGGGACTTCCAATATGATGATTGTTGGACTGACCGTAAAGGTGGTTATGAAGTCACATATGAATTAGGTGACGAATCTAGTTGGGTAGCACCTGATACTCCACCTGAGCCAACACACAAGTGTACTAAGTGCAAGTGGAAGGGTCAGTATTATGATGCTGACTGGCAATGGCAAGACGAAGCCGGCAACGAGTTTGACGAAGCAAGACATGTTTGTCCTATGTGTGAATCAGAACTTGAACTAACTGAACACGGTGTAACTGAAGAAGAAACAAAGAAGAAGCGCATGGCAGAGATTGATGCTATGCTTGCCGAAACTGATGAAGAAACTGAGTTAGAAGCAGAGTTTGAAGACCTGGATGCCGCCTTCAATGTAGAAGATGACGGTTCATTGAAAGAAAGTTATCCTGAAGATACATATACTATTCGTATTTGGGGACGCACCCGTGAGATCGGTGTAAGCAAGATTAAGAAAGCACAATACGAGTACTGGAGTGATGAGGATCATGAAGATGACTTAAGTGATGCTCTCAACGAGAACTATGATTACGAAGATAATGGTACTCCCAAAGCGGCACAGTTTGATATGCCTTACTATGAGTATCAGGATAAGATTTCGTTCTGGGGCTTTGATCAAGATGATACTCACATGACCATTGAGAATAGCGAAGGTGAAACTATCTACGAAGGTGATTTAGAATCATTCTTTGGTGAAGCTCATGGTGAAGAAGATAGTCGTTGGGAATGTAGTGAAGAACAAGAAGAACTGTACCCAGAATATCTTGGTAAAGGCTACTGGTTGATGTGGACACAAGGTGGCAAAGGTTCTTGTATTCAAACAACTATTGAAGGTGTATTCGAGCCCAAGAAACTTAAAGCACTTAACTGGGATGTTCAAGGCACAAGTGTTGTTACACGATTAGTATATGATGGTGTAGAGCTTGATGACGAGGGTATGGACAGTGAGCATGATAACTGGAGAGGACAGTGGTCACAGTTTGATGTGTATCACAACGCAAAATGATTCCAGAAGAATATCAACGACATGTCGGGAAATCATTTACATTTGAAGATGGTAATAGCATTACTATCATACAAATAAAACGCCGTGATGAGGAACAATATTGGGTGACATATCAAGTTGTTACTGGGCCCGGCGTCCCTGCAAGATTTGTATTAGAGTGGAATAAGTTCATTGACCATTATGGTCACTTATTCGAATAATATACAGTTTTATATGTCAACACAGAACTAAATATTAGATGCGCCTTAAATTTTTATCATTCTCAAATCTCACACTATTAGTAGCACTATCGCTTAGTTCGGTAGCTGCCTGGTATAGTATTATAGGCTTAACCGCTATCTTTGCAGGTGCGGTTATTCCTGTTATCATCATGGGTAGTATTCTCGAAGTAGGAAAGATTACTACTACAGTATGGCTACGCAAGTATTGGCATCGTGCTAGTTGGGTACTCAAACTATATCTAGTACCTGCTGTTATTGCACTTGCATTGCTTACCTCTATGGGTATCTTTGGCTTCTTGAGCAAAGCACACATGGATCAAGGTATGATATCAGGTGATGTAATTGCAAAGATTGCTATATATGATGAAAAAATTAAAACCGAAAAAGAGAATATTGAGTCAAACCGCAAGGCACTTAAACAGATGGATGAAGGAGTGGATCAAGTATTGGGCCGCTCAACAACAGAAACGGGTGCCGACAAAGCTGTGGCTTTGCGTAAGTCCCAGCAGAAAGAGCGTAGTCGCCTTCAAAATGAAATATTACAGTCGCAAAAGTCTATTGCAGAACTTAACGAAGCCCGTGCGCCTATTGCCGCCGAGGTACGCAAGGTTGAGGCTGAAGTAGGACCGATCAAGTATATTGCCGCATTAATCTACGGAGACAATACTGATACGAATATGCTTGAAGCCGCTGTTCGTTGGGTTATTATTTTACTTGTTATTGTATTTGATCCATTAGCTATTGCACTTGTGCTTGCCGCTAATGCAAGCAAAGAGTGGGATAATGAAGAACCAGAAGAATCACACAAACCAGATGCTTGGGTAGCTGATGTAGGTGAGAAACCTACAGTAGAAGAAATTACTGAACCTATGTATGAACCCGATGATGGTCCATTAACCGAAGAACAGATTGAACAAATCAAAGAAAGTGTTGATCCTGCTCCAGCTGGTTGGATGTTTGATAAAAGTTCTCTTATAAAAGATGAACCAGAAAAATCATTGGCAGAATTGCACCCATACTTGAATCAACCGTTCTCACATTTTACTGATACTAAACCAATGGTTGCTAAATCAGAAGTGGCTGAAAAAGTAATCAAACCAAAAAAGAAGCGTGTTAAAAAAGAACCTAAAGTAATTGTAGAGCCTGAGCCCGTAGTAGAGAGTATTGAACGACCCGGAGATTATATTACTATTCCGGAAGATACACATACTATGCAAGTAAAACAAGATTTACCGTTTGAAGAATTGCCAGGTGGATATGTATCATATGAAGGTAAACACATGCAACGAGGTGCATTGTTCAGTATGCATCCTGAATTCCTTAAGCTTTCCGTTGATGCTTCTAAACCAGTTAACAGTGGCTTCGGATCTAAATTTCCCGAAAATGCTAGCAAGGGCGATGTGTTTACCAGAGTAGATGTATTGCCAAACAAGGTTTACAAATTTGATGGTAAAAATTGGATTACCATTAATAAAGAAACTTCCAACACATACCTTTATAACACCAAATACCTCGAGTACTTAATTGAGCAATTAAAAAATGGGCAATATGATCCTGACTTACTTTCGGAAAACGAGCGTTCGCAGATTGAAGATTATATTAAGGTAAACAAGCTTAACCAAAATAATTGACGAATAGTTACAGATAGTTTATAATAACTCTATCTGTAACTACAACTGGAGTCAATATGAAACTCAAACTTTTAGCAATCTCGGTAGCATTAGTGCTTGCCGGTTGCTCAACAACAAAAAATGCAAGTGTAGAGTCTGCTCCAATCACTGCAATCAATGCACAAAAGCTTACATCAAGCTTTAAACGACAGGGCATTAAAATCGAATGGGAATGTGCATGGGGAACTGGCATGTTCGGTATGTCTGATGCAATGTGTGTCAAGGGCGAAATCAAAGCTATTGAAGTAACCGGCTATGCAAATAGTTTTGGTAATAGCGAAGCATTGCGTGAACGAGCGTTTATTGCCGCAGAGATGGATGCAAAAGCACGATTGATTCGTTTTATGAATGAAGGTGTAGGCTCTAATAACTTTTCACAGACTGTTACAAAGAATGTAGAGAAGGCACAAGACCGCATTAAAAATCGAATCAAAGCAGATGAAGATGTTGAAATGAGCGACCAAGATGCCATGAAAGACACTAACTTTGCTATCCGTGAAAACAACAATGAAGTTGTGCGCACATTGAGCGAAAGCATTCGTAACAATGCTGAAGGCAAGATTCGAGGTGCCTTGCTTAAAGATGCTGAAATTGTTGATAGACAAACTGTAAAGGCAGTTATTCGTTGGGATCATAATACTGAACGTGCCGCAATGTATATGCGTAAACGATTTGGTAACTGATGAAATATCTAGCAGTACTAATTCTATTCTGTAACATAGCATTTGCTAATCCTATACGGGTAGAAGGAATAGGCAATACATTACAACAAGCTAAAGACAACGCATTTAAAACTGCAGTTGAGTTGCAAGTTGGTTTTGTTATCGTTAATGAATTAGAATCTAAAGATAATAAACTTACCCGTAATGATATCATCAATTATAGTGCAGGCTATGTTGACAGTTATAAAATTATTAGTACTAACACATATGACAATAAAGTTGTTGTAATTGTAGATGTTAATGTATCCTCTAGCAAAATTGCTGATAGGATTTTAGGAACAAGTACTGATCCTAAATTATTTGACAATGTTAAACATAGTACGCAATATGAAACTTATGTAAACAGCAAGCATAAAGGTGATAAGTTACTAACTAGTGTGTTGAATGACTATCCACGAAAAGCATTTACAGTAACACAAAGCCAGCATAAGTTTGGTGTCGATGTGTATCGTAATGCATTTATTGAAATATCATTTCAACTTAAATGGAATTATAATTACATAGTTTCATTCAATGAGGCTTTGTCATTACTTGAAGATGGTAGTAATGGTTTGTTAAAACCTAGTCCTGCTAATATTGTAGTCATGGCAAAAGATCCTAAAGATTATGTGTTAGGTAAGAAAACTCATTTCAAATTTAATGATGTGTTTACATTTGATACTGTTAAACAAAGATTTGATGAGAATATTCCTAAATTACAATTAACAATTTACAATCAGAACAATAGTATTTTTTATAAGAAATGTTATACGCCTGATTCGTTTACGGGTAGAAAGCCTGGCTTATATTCGATGGGAGATACCCTTATAGTATATGGTAATCAGACAGAAAATAATATAATACGCATTCACTTATCAAACACAGGTGAAGCATTAAGATTCATTGAACGGCTTGAATTAAATGTAGTAGGAAATGAAAGTTGTAAGTAAATGACAAAACAGATAAGTAACTCTATGACAGCAGAATCAAAATTAAACCATTGTACATTTTGTGGAGCCCACAAAGATAAAGTTAAAAAACTAATTGTTAGTGAGGATGTAGCAATTTGTAGTGACTGTGTAGACCTCTGCACAAAACTAATGCTAGATGATGATGTAGAAAAAGAATTTCAAGTTGAAAATGATATCTCATACGATCCTGAATCAATCAAAGAATTCTTAGACCAACATATCATAGGTCAAGATAGTGCAAAAAGTGTACTAAGTGTAGCCATTGCTAATCACTATAAGCGTATTAATAAACCACCAAAAGATTTAGAGATTACAAAAGGCAATGTGCTACTTGTAGGACCAACTGGATCAGGTAAAACATTGCTTGCTAAAACAGTTGCCAAATATCTTAAAGTACCATTCATTGTAGCCGATGCAACTAGTATCACTGAAGCAGGATATGTGGGTGATGATGTTGAATCAATGATTAGTATGTTAGTCAATGCCGCAGGTGGTGATCCTAAACTAGCAGAGCGTGGAATCGTGTTTGTTGATGAGATTGATAAGATCGCCCGTAAAGGTGAAAGTGCTAGTATTACCCGTGATGTGTCAGGTGAGGGTGTTCAACAAGCATTGCTTAAACTAGTAGAAGGTACAACTTGTCGTATTCCTGCTAGCGGTGGTCGTAAACATCCAGGTGGTGATATGATTGAAGTTAATACTAAAGACATTCTATTCATTGCCGGTGGTGCATTCGTTGGATTAAAAGATATTATCAACAATAGAGAGAACGGTACTAGTATTGGATTCGGTGCTGAAATTAAAGATGTGCGCAAAGAATCAGAATTAGCCAATGTATCCCCTGATGATTTAGTGCGATTTGGCATGATTCCTGAATTCATCGGTCGTTTTACTACTACAGTTAGCGTAGCGGATTTGTCCAAAGAAGAATTAGTCAAGGTTCTGAAAGAAGTTAAGAATAATTATATTGACCAATATAAGTATTTGCTTAGTTTAGATAACCTAGCTTTAACTTTCAATGAAGATGCATTAGATCAATTAGCAGATAATTGCTTAAAACTAAAGACTGGTGCTCGTGGATTACATACTGAAATTGAGCGTACATTAATGCCACATATGTTCAACACCAAAAAATACCGTGAAAACAAGATTACTGAGATAAATATAGACAGAGATTTAGTTTTGGAGCCAAAATCATTAGTATGAGTGGAAGAAAAGTATTAGTGCAAGATGGTAACACAGAAAAAGCATTGCGTAAATTCAAAAAGAAGATTACCGATTCTGGGTTACTACAGGAAGTTAGGGATAGACAAGAATTTGTCAAGCCCACTGTCCGTCGTAAACTTGCAAAAAGCCAGGCGAAAAGACGCTGGAATAAATACTTGCGTGATCAAAGTCTTCCTAAGAAAAACTTTTGAGTTCCAAAATAGTAGATTTTTTTGCATATTTTTAGTATAATAAATATGTATTCAGATGCCGATGGTCGGGTCTGAAATATGTCATCTTGCTTAATAGGAGAAAATTATGACAAATCAATTAACCCTTCGTTCCTTAGACATTCCGTCTATTCACAAATTTGCAGTAGGTTTCGACAACATGTTTGACGACTTAATGCGAACATCCCAAGCTAATACAAACTATCCTCCATATAACATTGTTAAACATGGTGATGACAGTTTTGCTATTGAATTAGCAGTAGCTGGCTTCAAGGATGGTGAAGTTAACATTCAAGTTGAGCGTAATCAACTTACTGTTAAGGGTGAACAAGCCGTTGATTTAGATAATCAAGTAGAATATCTACATCGCGGTATCTCAGCACGAAGTTTCACACGCACATGGACATTAGCTGACCATGTTGAAGTTGCAGGAGCTAAGTCTGAAAATGGTATCTTGACTATTTCTTTAGAGCGTAAAGTTCCTGAAGAACAAAAGCCCAAGACTATTGCAATTAACTACACTAAATAATATAATAGTGTTTCATTAAAACAAGTGTGCGGGGCAACTCGCACACCTTACACAAAGAAAAATTATGTCTAAAACTGATACCAAAATTAAAATCAAACCTAATCTTGCTTTAACAGAACCTCCATTGTATAAAATCATTTATATCAATGACGAAGTGACTAGCATGAACTTTGTAGTCAATAGTTTGATTAGCTATTTTAATTATAATGAGGACACCGCTACTTCATTGACTCACAATATTCATAATGAGGGTAGCGCAGTAGTTGCTGTATTGCCTTATGAAATTGCTGAACAAAAAGGTATCGAAGTAACACTAGATGCCCGCAGTCAAGGCTTTCCACTACAAATTAAAGTAGAAGCTGAGGCTTAAATCTCTATATCTATTCGTTTAGGCCAGTAGGGGTCTTTACCGAAACTAGAATTGTTGATATAATTAATGTTATCTATGGTTGTATCAACATTCTTATCATAACTCCCGTAAACCCAATTAGATACTTTATTTTCAGTATCGCTAAGTAGTGCTTGATTTAGCGCAAAATATTCTAATATATTGTTTGGTTCCTCACCAAAGAACAGTTCAGGACTGGGAGCAGAGTGAGTGACTATTATAATTTTTTTCACATCTAAGTGAAGTTGAAGTTTTTCTATACCAAGACTTAGATAGTTTACATCCTCAACATGTTGTGCATGTAAGTGTAGTTTTTCTAATTCAGTATCTAATTCTATTTTATTTCCATACCAGCCATTGCTGCCTAGTATTGCAACGCCATTAATGATGACTACATGTTTATGTAGGTAAGCTACATTTTTTATAGTTTTACATATTAAGGCTAATTCATCATTGCGATGTTTTACAAAGTGCATAGAATCATGTTCAGATGACCCTGCAATGTAAAACACGCCCTGATAAAACTTACTAAGATGATAAAGTGTTTGATGCACCACCCGCATATCATTACTAATATTACCGGCTATAATTAGGTATAGGCTAGTTGCCTTGCCCTCCCAATTAAATTCATCCTCAGCGTCTAAATTAAGATCGCTGATTACATCAAACCCTATTTTCATCAAGCCTGAGGCTTAGCCTTAGTTGCTCTTGGTTTTGCTGGAGCTTTTGCCGGGGCTTTAGCTTTTGCTGGAGCTTTTGGCTTTGCTGTACGAGCTGGAGCTTTTGGCTTAGCTGGTGCTTTTTCAGCGACCGGAACATTATCTGCAGGATTGCTGTTAGTAACAACTAACGGAATCGGTGTAGTAGCCGCTGGCTCTGGTACTTTGTACGGTGCTGATGCTGCCGGTGGTGCTACCTCTGCCGGAGTAGAGGGAAAACCTAGCAATCTCTTTAAAAAATCTAACATTTCTGTCTCCTAAACATATATTTACTCGGGTTCAAACCATAATCTTTTTTTCCTGAAATGTGTGCAGTTTCCAAAAGTTAGTAGTATCATAAATACATGATGTTCAGAAAAGCTAATCTCGCCGAACTTATGCGTGAGGAGTTGCCTCCGATAGCATACCAAAAAAGACTTCTATATAGAACCGACTATGACGAAGTTGTAGCACTCTATCGTCTAATAAATAAGACAATTTTCAATAACAAACTTATCATGCCTGAAATCGAGGTAATGCCTCGTTGTAGAAAGTATTGGGGAATGTGCTATGGATCACATACAATGCCCACAAAGACTAAAAGCTATTGCAAAATCCGTATGATGGATAAATGGTATTGTCGCCAATGGTTAATTAATGTATTAGCACATGAAATGTGCCATCAATATCAATGGGATGTTGAGGGTATGAAAAGACTTAATAAAGGAAAACAACCTATTATGAGTCATGGACCGAGCTTCTTTGTGTTTAGAGAAAAACTAAAGAAACACGGGATAGCACTTAAAGGCGCTCATAGCAAGCGCAAGTGGTTCTTATATCAAAACTTGTTTAAGTGTTGATTATTTAATATTTGGATTCTGAACTACGTTGCCGTTAACGTCAACTAAGATGGCATCTTTTGTACCAGTCTTTCCGATTCCCCTTGCTAATGTCACACCCAATGTGCGTAAACCTGGAATAGGATTGTTTCTAGTTTTGTCATTTCTAATGATCCAAACCATTAAATGACTTGTAGGAATATCTTCCTTTGATGTAAAGATATACTCGCATTGAATAGTAATGTTGTTGTCACGGATTGCAAAATGCTCATCCTTAAATGTTTGAACTACCACAGCTCCGTTTTTTAACAAGTCACTACCAAATATGGCGCCCATTGTTTCTTCTGCTGTTGGCTCTACTACAATCTCTTTAGTTAGTTTATAGTAACCGCCCTTATCAGTTTCAATTTTTTGCAGTTTGACCACGCCTTGTTTCTGTAACTTAGCTAATATAGCTTTAGCCTTTTCACCGAATGTAGAGTCTGCGCTTTCCCACATGTCAGCTTGTACTTTCTTAAGACTAATAGGCAAACTCTTACCATCTGAACTACTCAATATTAAATCTGCTTTTTGTCTATCGGCAACATTCATACTAGCATCATCTACTTTATTGCAGTTTTTGATACCGATCTTTTTACCACGCTTGTCTACGAACATAACATTTACTGAACCATAATCCATGATTAGCATTTGTAACATTGCACGAAGATTTTCTTCATTTAGTTTACCGCTACTACCGCCACCTTGTTTTGATTTTGGTCTGACTAAAACTACAACCGGGGAGCCTTTAAATTTAATTCCACCAATACTACTTCCAGTTGACTTTGGATCAGAAGAATACTCTACGCCACCAGTTGGGAATGTTTTCTGCAAGTATGCTAATGCATCTTTTAGTACTGTTTCTCTTTGGTCGTCAGTCAAAATGCCAAGTTTATTACCGGTTACTTTAACTTCATACCCAGCTCGTTCAAGTGCAGCCTCAACACTAGCACGGTCAACAGCCTGAGAAAGGGCAACATTATTGGGAGCCTTTTCAACCAAAGTTCTTGCAAATTCAATGTATCTCATGTTATAATTTCTTTCAAAGTGCTATTATAGCATCCATTCTGTATTTATCGTATTTTTATTAAAAGGAAACTTATGAGTCTAGTCCCAATCGTCATTGAACAAACATCTAAGGGTGAGCGTAGCTATGACATTTACAGCCGTCTATTGCGTGACCGTGTTATCTTGCTTGAGGGCGAAGTTCATGACCAAATGGCAAATCTTATCGTTGCACAACTTCTATTCCTAGAATCAGAAGGTGAGAAAGATATCTCCATGTATATCAATAGCCCAGGTGGTTCAGTAACTGCTGGTATGGCAATCTATGATGCTATGCAATTTATTACCCCTGATGTGCAAACTATCGTTATGGGACAAGCGTGTTCGATGGGTTCATTACTTGCTCAAGCAGGTGCACCCGGTAAGCGTATGATGTTGCCTAATGCACGACACATGATTCATCAACCATCAGGTGGTGCTCGTGGTATGCAATCTGATATCGAAATCAGTTACAAGGAAATCACATACTTAAAAAAGCGTCTAACTGATATCTATGTGAAACACAACAGTGCAGGAAAGACATACGAAGAATTTGAACGAGACATGGATCGTGACAAGTTCATGTCAGCGGAAGAAGCATTAGCTTATGGTTTAATCGACAAAATCATCGAAAAACGCAGTTAAACACACTTTACCCATCTCTTAGTCAGTATTTTTCTAATCATAAATACATTATGACTAATAGATGGGTTAACCATGGATGAACTAGATCCGCGCAGATTATACGAACTTACTGAATCTTTATATGAACTTACCGGTACTGTAAAGTACACAAGTAGTGCTATGGAGTCCATGCTGGGACCTCAGGCTGAAGCAAATAAAAAGATACAACAGTCAGGCAAAAGAAGAGCCGATGTTGAAGAGGCTGCTACCCGTTCAGAAGAACAACAACTATCTAAAAAAGAAGCGGCTGATTCTGCTCAGAAAAAACTATTTGAAGATGAGCTACGCTATCGTGGTTACAAATTAGAAAAAACTGGCAATCTAACTAAAAACACAATTGAATTAACTTCTAGCCAAAAAGGTCAATTAGAAGCATTAGACAAGCGCATTAGTAAAGAGCGTGAGTTAGCAGAAGTAATTAAAGATCCTGTAAAATCATTTAGAAGTATATCAGGTAGCGTAAACAGCCTTGATGGGGTCATGTCTCAGTTGCAAGATAAGATGTTTGAGATGACCGGTAAGAGTACTGGTATGGCAATCGGACTTACTTCAGTTACTGCAGTTGTTGCGGGTGTCACGAAGGCTGCTATGTCAATGGCAGATTCACTATATAAAGGTGAACGCGGTGCTAAGGTTGGTGCTAAAGCCGCTAAAGAATTAAGTGATACAATAACCAATGCCGCATATGGTATAAGTGCCGCATTGCTTCTTATACCGGGACTGGGTATAGCCTCTAGACTAGCAGGTGTAGCATTGGGCCTATTAGCTACTGCTACTAAAGGATCTACTAAACTTATTGAAATGGGTGCCGAGTATAATGATGCGGTATATAATTCATTCAATAAGTTAAGCGAGTCCGGATTAACTACTGCTAAAGGTATGAGTGGCGTTAGTACTACTATGGAAAAGCTAGGAGTTACATCTGCTCATATAGAGAAGATGAACGCATTGCTTTCTACTAACTCAAAAGACTTAGCATTATTTGGTGGAACAGCCGCAGGTGGCTTAGAGAAGTTTTCAAACATTGCGGGAACAATTGCACATCCTGCAAGTGAATTAAACAAAAAATTAATGTTGTTGGGTATCACTAGTGACGATCAAAGAGAACATACATTAAAATACATGGCTACCCAAACTCGTATGGGTATGCTACAGAACAAAACGCAAGCAGATCAAATTAAAGGTGCTGTTGCGTATATGGAAGAATTAGATAGAATTGCAACTATCACTGGTATCGGTCGCAAAGAACAAGAAGAAGCACAGAAACAAGTATTAGCAATCGAAGAATTACGAGCCGCTATGTTCCAGGCTGAGAAGTCTGGCGACACAAAACGACAAGCTGAATTAGAACAAGCGTTTAAGTATTCTACTCGTTTGATGATAGAAGGTAGAAAGAAAGAAGCCGCAGGTTTTGCAAAGTATTATGCCGCAGGTAAAAATGTAGTTGATGCTGAATCAGCGGCAGCTATTCAAAGTAGTCGTGGTGCTATGGAAGCTATCTCTGCTGGTAAGACTGGTGAAGATGTTAAAATGGCAGGTGATGTAACTGCCAAAGAAGCATTAACTAGAGTAGCAGGAACTAAACGAATAGGCGGTGATGTATCTAGTCAAGTGCTTGACTTCAATGCCACAATAGATGCTGTTAAGGCAAGTGAGAATGCTCAATCTGAGATGGCAAAATTAGGTTTCAAAGATAGAGAGGCATATGCAAAATACCTACAAGATCAAAAGAAAGAAAAACCAGATCCTCAATTAGCAAAGAATGTTGAAGTAGCACAGATTCAACAGAAGACCGGTTTGTTAATGGATCAAGCTGCCAAGAAAATGGATGGTGCGGCATTAGCGATGGCTTCAACAGTAAAAGCCTTTAATGATGCAGTTGCACTATTTAACAAAGCGACAGGTGGAAGCACTCCTCAAGGACAAGCAGTAGAAAAAGCTAAAGCAGAAGATAACAAGGCTTTAGAAAAACAACAAGCCGCAATGGATGCAAATGCTAAAATTAAAGCAGATGCCAATGCAACAAAAGAACAAAAAGCGGCAGCACAAAAAGCAGAAGATGATGCGAATAAAGCCTCACAATTGGCAGCTGCCGCAAAGAGAGAAGCATTCTTAAAAGAACAAAATGAGTTAAGAGAGATAAACAAAAAACAACGACTTGCCGGCAAGCCTGTATATAAAAATATGGGAGAGGCTAGAGCAGCCGGTGCCGCAGTAGCTCCTGTTACAGCTACGCCAACAGAACCTGCTAGTGCTCCTTCTACTGCACAAGGGGCACCAGAGACAACACCTTCATCTCAACCTTCTACTACGCCCTCTCCGATGCAGAAGGAGATGGAGCATCCGGATATACAGAAGATCAATAAAGAGATTAATAGATTTACTGGTTCAAATAACATGAATCTACAATCTAATAAAGATTATGTATCGAGACTTGAAAGTAAGATCATTGCCAATGAACCTGTATTAGCTGATAAACCATTAAGTGCTAGACAACTTGCTGTCATTGGGTTTGGTATAGAACAAGGAAATACATATCCAGATTTAGTGATGAAGAAATACAATCTGCAAAAGGCAGAGCCTGTTTCTTTAAAGTCACAACCTACAAATACTGAAACAACAGTAGATATTAATAAAGCCGAGACTGGTGGTATCTTCACAGGTCCAGGCAGTACAAATTCTACTATGGGTAAAGGTACAATGTCTACATCAGCCGCACTCAAATCACTTAGAGAAACATTCACTCAAGTAGAAAAGAAAAGTGTCGAGTCTGAGTTACCGGAATTAACTAGTAAGATTGAGGCACCTGTTGCCAAACCACAAAAGTCAAATTCAGTTGCTATGCTAGAAGAATTAACTTATATTATGGAACAAAAACTATCAGATGTGATATCTGCTATTTCGGACAACAATAATATCAAAGAAGAAATCTTACTTTATTCTAAAGTCTAACTAAACGCATTAAATATATCAACAAATATATTTAAGACATGGCAAAGAAATACGGTTGGCACAAAATCACAGACTTACGCAAAAAGCCCGAAGTCAGAAAAAAAGATGAAACAGATGGCGGAAGAGATTTGCGGATATTAGAAGCACTATCTGTATATGCTAAAAACAAACCACAAAGTAATCTTACCGAAGTTAAGATTGAAAATGTTACTAGAAAAACAAAAATAGCATTCTTCATTCTACCTGAATGGTCAATAAATTTCCCACCATACAATGTTGCTAGATTAGCCGCAGTATCAAAACATGCAGGGTATGAAACCTATGCATATGACTTAAATGCCAGGTCATATCAACAAAGCAAAAATTGGAACTTAGATTATAATCCATGGTCCGGTACTAGAGATTGGAAGTGGACTAGTCCTCATTACATGAATGAATTGCATCCGCATTTAGAATCATACTTACAAGAACATATAGAACTAGTGTTAGAAAAGAACATTGATGTTGTAGGGTTCAGTTTATACTATTGCAATGCTGAAGCAACTAAATGGTTTGTCAAAGAATTAAAAAACAGAAACCCTAACATTAAAGTAATTGTAGGTGGACCTGAATGTCAGAATGGTTATTGGGTTCCTGAACCTGAGTATGACTATATCGTGACAGGTGAAGGTGAACAAATGTTATTAGAAGTATTAGATAACATTGAAAACGGTTCACCATTGCAGACACCAATGCACTTGAAACAGCAAGAAGGTGAACGATTAGACTTAGACAAACTTCCTCCACCTGACTATAGCTATTTCCCTCCTGAGCATTACAATATTCCAAATGGTATTAACTTTGAGTTATCTAGAGGATGTACTGCTAAATGTGTATTCTGCAGTGAGACACACTTTTGGAAGTATAGAGGTAGAATGGCTAGCAGAGTGGTTAGTGAGATTGAAGAACTATATTACAATCGAGGTGTAGATGTTGTTTGGTTCTTAGATAGCTTAGTGAATGGTAACTTAAAAGAGTTGCGAGGCTTTGCTAAAGGTATCATAGCATCAGGTATAAAAATCAGTTGGACGGGTTATGCTAGATGTGATGAGCGTATGGATTTAGAATATTACAAAGACTTAGCCGAGTCAGGTTGTATAGGTTTAAGCTATGGCATTGAGTCCGGCTCTGATAAAGTATTAGCTGATATGGATAAGGGAGTTACTGTTAAAGATATTGAACAGAACTTGCGTGATGGTGCAACAGTTGGTATCGATGGGTTCAGTACATGGATCACTGGTTTCCCAACAGAAGAACCACAAGATCATTATGAAACAATGACGATGATATGGCGCAATAGGAATACTAGTCTAAACGCTATTCCATCTGGTGCAGGCTTTAACATCACACCTGAAACAATCGTAGCACAAAACATGACTAGGTTCAATGTTGCTAACATGGAGTTCGAAGGCAATTGGATACGCAATGATTTAACTAACACAAAGTATCACAGATTGATTAGATTAAAAACATTTGCCATCTTTCTAAACAACCTAGTCAATGACAAAGATACACAGTTTGGTGATAGACCTAATATTGTAAATCATTATGACTTAGACTTTAAGGATAATGTTATCAATGAGATTGAATTTGAAACTTTTGACTTTAACATTTGTAAACCAAACATTAGTTCATTTGCTGATTCATTAATGAATGAAGCTTGGCCCTTACTTAGATTGTTCTATAGAACACGAGGTGCATATTCTATTAAATTAGTGTTCAACCCTGAATTAGATATAAGTGAGTATGGTGGTGTTTATGCCGGTGACTTCAATGCTACTATTGATTTTGATATTGATAGTGAAGGTACCTACAATGCTGATTTAGATTTTAGTTTCAATCAAAAAGACGATGCGTGGAAGTTCTTTGACCAAACCGGATCTACTTCAATAGCTGCCGACCGTGCTAGAAAGTTAAGTGGTAAGGAAGAATCGGCAATTACATTTGACGAATTATATAGGTCTAGTATAGATAAATATTCAAACTTGGATTTAAGCTTCTCTAAAAAATATTCAGTTAACGGAAAATGGTAAAGTTACATGCATTCGGTGATAGTTTTGTTTTAGGTGATCAAGATGATTTCCTAGAAGAATTGCCTAAAAATATTAAACCAACTCATAATATGAATTATGATACTAGGATTAATTATTTGAAACATAATGTCAGTTTTGCTAAATTAATAGCTAATCATTATAATTTAGATTATGAGAATTATGCTTGTAGAGGCTCCGGTAATTATCCTCAATTAGATAAACTATGGATTAATTTAACTAACGGTAATATTAAACAAAATGATATAGTATTATTTGGTATTACCACAGCCGCAAGAGATAGAATACAATCTATATATTTTGATAAAGCAATATCTAATACTCACGGTGAAGTATTAATGGATAGAGATTTATTATTAAATGGTAATCATAATCATATCTTTCAAATGGATTTATTTTATATATTAAGTATATTAGAATCCATGAGTAAACAATTTAATATTAAGATTATTAAACTTCATTTATTTGATAATTCAATGGATTATGGTAATGATGATTTAATTAAGTATTATAATTTTACAGATTATATTGGTAATGATATTAAAGGTAATACCACAGTTAATATTATAAATGATACTTGGGGTAAACCTTCTGTATTTTGTCCAAATCATGATTATGATATTTTAAATGGATATGAAAATTATTGGACTAGAAAGTATCATCCGTCAATCGATGGCCATCGAAAGATAGCTGATTGGCTCATAAAAAATGAGTACTTTTGTATCTCAAAAAGGTAAACTTTAGTATTCAAAATCACCTCCCAGGTGCTTCAAAATCGCTAGAAGTCTCAGGAACTGATACTGACAGACTAGAAAAGAATTCGCCAAAATTTGACAATAAATGGGTACTGTGCTATACTACATACTTAGACAGTTAAATAAAGGAACTAGCAATGACTACACAATCTATCGTTCGTGGTGTTGAGCGTGATATGCAACAAAAGCGTGAAATCAAGATGTACGGCATGACCGAGCAAGAAATCCGTACACAGTACATAGAAAGTATTACCGCTAAGTTTTCCGGTCTTGAAATGGTCGTGATGGGTATCTTGTCAGACTGTCAGGAACTGGGTGCTATGGATCGTACCGAAGATGTTCGCAAACAATTGAATGTTGCCAAGTTTATCCTCTCTGTAATGATGGATCAAAAAGAAGCCAATATTTGACAATAAATGGTTTTGGGTCTATAATAGAGTCTTATTCAGTTGAAAGGGATTGTATGAAAGTAGAAACAGCATTGAAAGTTATCCAAAAAGAATCACAATTTTTGGGTATGGGTGTGATGGAAACATTGCAATTTATTGCACAAAATCCATTAGCACAACCGGTCAAGACACTTGAAGCTTTCAAGGTTCTGAATCCCAACTTTCAATTCCCTAAGAAAAAGGTCAAGAATCTGATGACCGGCAAGGAAATCGAAATTGATGCAGATACCCCTAACTGTTGCAACCCTGCGTCCGAGACATATTGGTCAATGTAAAAATTTGACAATAAATGGATTTGGGTATATAATAGAATCTTAGACAGTTAAATAAAGGACTACAAAATGACATACGATATCTCTTACGGAATGTTCAGTACTGAAGGTAACTTAGCAGTTCACGGCATCGTGATTGCCGCTCAAACTTTGAACCTTTCTGTGTCTAAAGTTGAAAAACTCCTTCGTGCATTGGCTGATTCTGATTATGACAAATTCGGCGAAGCAACGGATACAGTTGTCCGTGAGGCAGTTTACGAAGTGGTGTTTCTTAATGCTGTAGTTGGCTAAGGATTGTCATGACCAAACTTGAAAAACTAGAAGAATTGTTATCTTTGCTTAACGAGGCACAGGACCTAATTGAGGAAGTATACGGTGATGCTGATGAGGCCTTTGATATGTCTATCAACCTTAGTAATGTCATCTCCGATGCATCAATTTTGATGGAATTTGAAGAATTTACCGAGAACCAAAATTTGACAATAAATGGTGTTCCTGTTACAATAGAATCTAGACAGTAAAGAAAAGGACTTCAAATGCGTACAAAAACTATCATCGACGGCTTCAAAAATTCACAAAAATTCCGTGTAATTTTCAAAGGTGACGGATCCGAAAACGATATCGGTATGTATATGACAATCCAGCAAATGACCGAGCAATTTGCTACAGTTACAGCCCGCACAGTTTGCTGGGAGGCTCTGATGAAGTTGGCTCACATGCGTTACAATGCTAAAAAAGACAATGCACCCATGCCCGTAGGACTCGGTGCTACAATCCGCAACAAACAAGTCCAAGTTGACTTGGTGTAAAATTTGACAATAAATGGGCTTTGTGCTATAATATATTCTTAGACAGTTAAATAAAGGACTTACAAAATGGCAACTCGTTCTACAATCGCACTTGAATTCGCAGACGGTACAATTGGTCAAGTGTATGCACACTGGGATGGTTACTTGGAAGGCAACGGTCGTTTGCTGTTTGAGAACTATTCTAATCCCTTCGTCTTGCGTGATTTGATCGACCTCGGTAGCTTGTCTAGCTTGAAACCAACAATTGGTACAAAGCACCCCTTCAGTCACTATGACAACCCCGGCATGACATTGGTTGAGTACAATACCTTGTACAGCAACATGACTACATTCTATGGTCGTGATCGCGGTGAGGATAGCGTCAGTGCAAACTACTTCAAAGACTATGCAGACTTTTTGGCTAATGGTCAGCGTGAAGAATACGATTACATTTTGCGAAATGTAAACGGTGTTGCTACATGGTTTGTATCCGATCACGGCGGTGACTTTATTTTGTTGACTGAGGCTTTTGCAGAAGAAGCCCGTCGTATCGCAGAAGAATCTAAAGAAGCATTGCCCCTTTAATCTTGGGGACGGTACTCAATGATAGTATCGTTCAAATCTTGATGAGTAACTACATAACCATTGTGCATATATGCATGAACAGTATCACTAATTTTATGTCGATTGGTTAAGTGGTTACTCTCAAATTGTATTTTAAAAGGATAATGTTCTTTAGGTTGTGTTTTTAAGTATTCCAAAAAGTGCATTAAGATATCACAATCACCACCTTCAGTATCTATTTTCAAGTGAAATAATTTTCCAACATTATTATCAATAAACAATTTAGATATAGGTATACATGGTACAGTAATCTTTTTTACCAAGTGAGTTATGTTTCTTACTTTGTGTTCAAAGTGGTAATCATTGGTTGAATTACATCCCGACAACCACCAAGGTAAATCATTTTCTTTTAATACATCTAGCGGAATATAATAAATGTCAAGTGTTGATTCGGTATTGTCAAAGCTAATAGCGCAATTAATCTTTTTGACATTAGATTTGTTTTCTAGTTTGTCCAAATATTCTTTGATTGGTTCTACGCAAATTGCCGGCAAAGAACCTTCCTCAACATTTTCAGTTAGTGTATTGAACCAACTAGTACCGATTTCAATAAAATTATAATCCATATGTTATTTATTGACAATAAAGACATCCTGTGTTAAAATATGTATATTGAAAGGATCAATTATGGAAGCAGTAGTAGAAACAACAGTATGGAATGATAGCAACAATGCTAATCATACTTACTTGCTCGATGGTAGCAAGATGGTAGCTTACATTAAAGTTGGCTCCGATACTCCGTTCTATTTCAAAAACCCGATCACAATCGACAAGCGTGGTCGTAAGTTTACTCCAGTAAAGCCAAATCCTTTCAAGGCAGTCAAAGAAAAGAGTACAATCATCAAAGTGTCCGGTAGTAAAGGTAATGTCTATTCTATTGATACAGACGAAAAGACTTGCACATGCCCCGGCTTTATGTATCGTGGTACTTGTAAACATATAACTGAGCTGGTGACATAATGGAAATAATCTCACTACTTGTATCTGCCTTCTGTGGATATTGTGCTTATGAATGTTTTAATAACGAAAATGACTTTTGGGGTTGGACCAATCTGTTCTTTAGTGCATGGAACTTTGCCAACTTTATGAATAGGATGTTCTAATGAAACTACCGAACAAATATAGACCAAGTGATGTGAGTAAAAAATATCGCATCCGTTATCGTTTAGAAACAGGTCGTAGTGAATCGTTTCATTGGCATAGTCGTGTAAGATGGTATCCAGTAGGATGGAAACTGAATAAGCAAACACTAGGTAGAATCTTTAGTCGTTTACATTATTTGGCCCGTCACGCACCCAAACCAATTCAACTAAAATACAAACGGGTGTATAATCTATTTGAAGAAAAATATTTTGCAAGTAAAGGTAAAGCTAGTAGTCGGTACCTAGGAAACAACACAGCATATAAATGGTTATGAACGAAAAATTAAATACATTTAGAGCATTACAAGAATTGCCTCCTGCTGTTACTAGCTTTTGGTGCCGCTGTAATATCCATAATTGGACTAAGTGGGGTCCTGTAGAAAGTAGCAACAGTTCTATTTGGGCTAGACAAAACCGATTCTGTGTTCATTGCAATACACTTGACCAAAAGAAGTGGGAAATAAGATGAAAATCATCAAGTTAAATCGCAGATACAAAGCCTGTAAGGATCATGGCCATACTGTTGGCTTACGATTTTATAGTTGGTGTAATGAAGCAGGCCCATACGAAAAGTATTTGACGAAAATGTATGGTTCGATGTATAATAGCAATCAATGGAAGTGCGGCTTCGGTAGTCGGCCAAGTCGCAATGAACCTAGACCATACTTCATTACAATGCGTGATGAAAAAGTATTAACAGCAATGTTGCTAGCCGTGCAATGAAAATCGAATCTACAAGTTATCCCGGATGGAACAATCATCCTACTTATCATGTTGGCACATTTAGTGAATGGAAAGAACTTTGTTTTTGGATGTACAAGAATAAAGTGGAACATTTTCTATTGAGTAGTGGTAGCACTGGATATATATTCCAAGTTAAAGAAAATAACGAGTGGTTTATGTTGAGGTGGCTATGATGTACGAATTGTACGAAGAAAAGTTAGACCCAATGTATCTGCCCTGCGGTGGCACCGCATACTTTGATGATAGTTCGGGCATTAGTTATCGTTGCGACCATTGTATGGCAGTTGTGGGTAGTATCGGACAACCACAAAGTTGTAAAGATGAAGAACAGAAATATCTCAACTGGAAAAAACTTGGTGGCAAGGGTTGGGACTATAATTTAGGGTGTGTGAAATGAATGCTCAAACAATTTTGGCATTGCTCTTTATTATTTTGATGGTCAATGCCTGCAATAAGATTTACAATAATCCTAAAGTAGTGTATAATTGTGACTTAGCAGAAATAAGTCCAGACTATCCAAAAGAAGTCAAACAAAAATGTAGAGAATTAACAAATGAAAATCGCACTAGCAAGTGACTTGCACTTAGAGTTTGAAGATATTGACCTTAAGAACACCGAGGGTGCTGAGGTTCTTATCCTATCGGGTGACATTATGACAGCCGAAGATTTACACAACCATCCAGAAATGGATTATGGTATGTATAGTAGTGTCAATCTCGCTGACTTAGGTCGTAGGCAACAAACAGCCCAAAGATTCCGTGACTTTTTAAAACGATGTAGCTTTGAGTTCCCTCATGTTGTTTATGTTGCAGGTAATCACGAATTCTATCATGGTCGGTGGAAAGAAAGCATTGACCATTTGCGTGAAGAATGTGCCAAATTTAGTAATGTTTACTTCTTAGAGCGTGATATCAAGGTTATCAATGAAGTGTCCTTTATCGGTGCTACATTGTGGACCGACTGCAATAAAGGTGACCCTCTTACATTACACGCACTAACTGACATGATGAATGATTATCGTGTGATTCGCAATGATGAGCGTGGATACACTAAGTTACGGCCTGCACATTCAATGTATCGTCATCAGCAAACATTAAGTTACTTGAAGGCAGTATTGCCTGATATGAAAGATAAGAAAGTTGTATTTGTAGGCCATCATGGTCCTTCTACAATGAGTACACATCCTCGCTATGTTAATGAAACATTGATGAATGGCGGATATCGTAGTGAATTGAGTGAGTTTATTTTAGACAATCCACAGATTGTATTATGGACTCATGGTCACATGCATGACCCGTTTGACTATATGATTGGGACGACTAGGGTGGTTTGTAATCCTCGAGGATATGCAGGCCATGATGAACAAGCTGATTACTTTCAGCTAAAGTATTTGGACATCTAATTGAAACAAGGTGTCCAATATGTGTTGTATGATACTAGAAAGTATCGTATAATCTATGTACGTTGTGACAAACAACGAAATTTTAAAGGAAAATTTATGATGACTACAAAAAGTGAACGCCTTGTTAAGGCATTTGAGAGCGGCGCAGAATTGACTGCAAAGCAAATTACCCAGCGTTTTGGTTTTGCTAACCCAACTGCTACTATCAGCGACTTGCGCTTGCGCAGTGGTTTGGCAATCTACGCTAACAAGCGTACAAACAAACTTGGTGGTACTTATACTAAGTACCGTTTGGGTACACCTAGCCGTGAGTTGGTAGCCGCTGGTTACCGTGCAATGTCACTAGGTATCGTTTAATCTCATTTTGAGACAAACAAAAAGGGCATTCGTGCCCTTTTCCTACTTGCATTTAATTCAAAAGTGTGCTATAATAACACATACGCAATTTCTATAGGAGCAATCAATGAGTTTCTTTCACAAAGTAATGAACAAGCTAGGTCGTTATCGTCTAATCCCTGATCGCAGAACAGGTGAAGATTATATGCACCGCTACTATTTGTTTTTGAAAGACCGTAGTTGGTTCCCCTTCAATGTAACATTGCACAAGATTGTAAAGAGTGACGATCCTATCTTTCACGATCATCCCTGGCCTTACTTGACTATTGTACTTAAGGGCGGCTATTGGGAACATACTCCAGTCTTTAACAATGAAGGTAAAAAGATTGCAGAATTTCAAAAGTGGCGTGGCCCTGGTTCTGTTATCATGCGTAAAGCAGGTGAATATCATTGGCTTGAAATGGATGAGAATGTAGGTCCTGCAACTACATTATTCTTTATGGGACCTCAACAGCGTGAGTGGGGCTTCTTAGTTGACAAGACAACAAAAAAGACACAATGGATTCAATGGGAAAACTATTTGAATAACTATAAAGAATATCACAATCGTTATATTCAACCTAAGATTACACAAATGGCAAGCAAGAAGAAAGACTAATATGAATGAAGATACGAAAGAAATATTGACTATCCTGCAGGAAGAATGCGCTGAAGTTATTGTAGAAGTAAGCAAGTGCTTTAGATTTGGTCCTGATCAATGTCTGGAAAATACAGAGGTTTCAAATATTCAACGATTACAAAAAGAGTTAGGTGACTTGCAAGCAATGATTGAATTGCTAGTTGATAATAAAGTAGGAGTTACAGTACAGGGCTTGAAAGAAGCTAAAAAAGCTAAATTTAAGAAATTAAAACAATGGTCTAACTTAAACATTACTAAATAAATCACTATGCTAGAACTTATAATCATTGGTTTTATATTTTGGATTGGCTATCAAGTGGGCATATCTGTAACCGCTTATCGTTTACGAGACTTAGTATACAGAGAAGCTAAACGAAGGGGATTACTCAAAGAGGTAGATTTTGAGTTAGAAGAAACTCCTGTTGTAGCACAACTGATGGTAGAAAAATCCAATAATGTTCTTTATCTATACAACCGTGATGACAACACTTTTGTGTGTCAGGGGGCAACTCTTGAGGAGATTGCGTCCTTAGCAAAAAAATATAACAACATTAAATATGCCGCAGTTATGATTGATCAAGAAATTTATGCATTTGTTGACGGCGTAGTTAAATCAGAACAAGAAGTATTAAGATGAAAGTAAGAATCGGGCCATACCCTAAGAAGGGTAGTCGTAGGAAAATCAAAGTTCAAATTGATAAGTTTGACACCTGGAGCTTTGATCATACTCTAGCAACTATCATTTATCCAGCACTACTACAGCTTAAAGCAACTAAGCATGGTATTCCTAGTGAATTAGTAGATGATGTGGGAGGGGAAGATTGGTCTCAACAAGATAGTTTTGATTTCTATAAAGAAACACACGATGAATCTTGGACTATTGCCGCAAAGCGTTGGGACGAGATCCTTGACAAAATGATCTGGAGCTTCCAACAACTTACGATAGATGATTATAGTAGTAAGTACCACCATGGTACTAGTGAATATGATTGGATTAAAAGTGACAAAACCTTCCCCAATCCTATTACAGGTAAAATAGAACCAACATATCAAATGGTTGATAAAGATCCTGATGCACATTGGTATGACGCAGAAGGACATCAATTACACGAAGACCGTATACAAGAAGGTCTTGAATTGTTCGGTAAGTATTATAGAAGTTTATGGGATTAATTAATGTTTGATAATATGACAAAGCAACTAGACTTACAAACTCTAGGCAAGGGACAAAAAGATTTTAAAATTACCAAGGAAGAATTCGAAGATTTTTGCAAAGGGTTTCTGTTTGAACAGATTAAAGGCAATGATAAATTAGGTGAAGCCTTTTGCAAAAAATATGATGAACCAAATTATGTACTAAGTATATTACCCGACGAATCTGCTATAAAGCATATTAAAAAGTTTTATATAAAATGAATAATTATCCTGCTTGGACAAACGGTAAGTATTGTCAATTAAAAGACTTAACTGTAAGCGTACTAGATTTAGGGTTTATTCATTGTGATGCCACCTATGATGTAATATCAGTACGTAACAAAACTATTCAAAATTTTAATAAGCATATAAAGAGATTAGTTGATAGTGCTCACGGATGGAGACTTCCTTTATTATACACTGAACACGAAATAAAAACTGTTGTTGAGACATTGGTAAGTACATCACCTAGTGATGATTTATTAATTTGGATAGGGTTGACTAGAGGTGTTCCTACTACAGGTAATCCTAGAGATTTAATAAATTGTACTCCTAATCTGTTCGTATACACTAAACCTTATTTTGGATTTAATACCACCAATAGTGCTACCATTTGTTTAGCAAATAGTGTATATCGTACACCCAATGATTCTATCAACCAATTACATAAAAATTTTGCGTGGAACGATTTGTCTGTAGCCCAATGGGAAGCAATTGATAGAGGTTATGATAGTGCAATATTGGCTACACGTGAGGGAATTATTACCGAAGGTGTAGGATTTAATGTAGGTATAATAACTGAAAATAAAATTATTGCGCCCAAATCAAATAGACTTGAAGGTACGGTGATGAATTTAGTTAAAGATTTATGTATAGATAACAATAAAATGTTTGAATATAAAGATTTTTATAAAGGCGATATCTTACACGCAGATGCCATGTTTTTAACTAGTACTGCAGGTAATGTAATAGTAGTAACTAAATTTGAGAATAAAATTTTTGAGAAAAATGAAACTCTTACATGGTTGATGAACAATATATAAACGGTACTTATTTCAAGCGTTATTCACAGCCTGAAAATAAACATCTGTTATTCCTTTTAACTGGTCAAAGTATTAGTCCTAGAGGGTTCTGGGATTTTGTATTACCTGACGGTAAAACTCATAGCGAGTATTTTATAGAGTCGGGTATTGATGTTATATTATTTGATCCAATTGGATATGGTAAGTCAACAGAGTTCTATCAATATGACCGATTAGGGTATGCTAATCAAATTAAACAAGTAACGGATACAATCACTAAAGAATATCAATCAAAAACTATATTAGGGTATTCTTCATCATCACCGGTCGCATTGTGTTCAGCACAAGATAAATTCTTTAATAAAGTAATTTTAATTGGTCCTAATATAGTAAACAAGTCTGATGATGGTTACTTACCTGACACAGAAAAGTTTCAAACAAATATTGAACTACTAAAACAAAAAAGATTAAAAGAAATTAGTGAGAAGATTATACCAAAATCAAATCGATTACCCAATTGGGAAGAATCACTAGTAGAAATAGTTAAAACTAATACAAGTTATGATGGTAATAATTGGAGTGTTCCCGGACAGATTGTGAATGATAGAATCAATTATTGGATAACACACAAGTCTAATGGATTTAAAGTAGAGAATATTTCTCTTATTAAACCTATACTAGCAATCATTAGTGAATATGAAGTAGAAACTCCGGTATCACATCAGGAACTATTTTTAAGTATGTTCCCTGATACTAAAATTGTAAGTATACCCAATAGCACACATTTTTCAATGTGGGAAAATGAATGTGCTGTTACTAGAAATTATATTATAGAATATTGTAAAGAATGAAACAAAAATTTATTGACTACTACATGGATGTGGCAGAACGCACAGCAAAACTATCTAGCGCAATTCGCAGACAAGTAGGTGCTGTGATTGTAAAGGAGAATCGTATTCTCAGTTACGGTTACAATGGTATGCCAACTGGATGGACTAACGAATGCGAATACAAAGATTATATGCACGGTGATGCAGGTGGCTGGCTACATCCTAATGAGATTGAAGAAAAGTGGCCGTTAGAAGAATATGATAGAGAAGTAGAATCTAATCGTAGATTTAGATTAGTTACAAAGGATGAGGTCCTTCACGCAGAGAGCAATGCAATTGCTAAAGTGTCCGGCAGTACAGAATCTAGTGATGGTGCTACATTGTTTGTAACTACTGCCCCTTGTATTCATTGTGCTAAGATGATTTTTCAGTCAGGTATCAAAAATGTATTCTACCGCGATACCTACCGTGATGATGCGGGAGTAGAATTTTTACAAAAGGGTGGTGTGAGTGTCACCAAATACACAGTACAAGACTGAAATAATTATTGGCTACGGTCAACTAGAACCAGTCATTGAATGGTGTCAGAAAAACTGTGTCAATGATTGGGGTTATGATTGCCGTCTCTTTGCAGGAAGTGACGGTGGTTTATATGATTTCTATTTTGAAACAGAAGCTGACTACATAAACTTTATACTTTGGAAAAAATGAAATACTATACATTCTACCGCGAGAGTAATAAATTCGATGATATCTTAAATGATGCCATACTTAAAAAATCAATTGACGAGATTGTTACTTGGTACCAGCATTTAGTAATAGGTGTCTATGAAACTGACAAGACTGATCAAAACAGTAGCTATATCACATTGAAGTACGGTGATGAAATGCAAAACGATCTAGTAAAAGACCGTAGTCCTGTACCCGGTGTTGACTATGTGCCGAAGCGTGATGCTAGCAAGTATAAGAAAGTCATAGAATGAACCACGATTATATTGTAGAAAAGTTAACAACCTGGATGAAGGAATTTGTAGAAGTTCCTAATAAACTATTAGGTAATTGGCCGCCATGTCCCTATGCTAGACAAGCACGAATCAATAACAAAATCGAAATCGTTTATTCAGGGCATGATGTTATTCCTGCAACAGTAGAACAAAATCTAAGTAAATTAGAAGATAAAGATGTAGTGATTGTTTACTTTGATCACAAGATGATTCAACCAGATGAATTGGCTGCTCTAGTTAAAGTATACAATGAGAGTTTCTTAATGCCTAGAAACTATGTAGCATTAGAAGATCATCCTGATTCAGTTGAATATGTCAACAATGTAAAGATGAACTTTGGCGAGTGCGGGCTATTGATTGTATCCAAACTAGATATGCTAAATGATGCTAGTGATAAGATACGAGAAAAGGGCTATTATAAACATTGGTCGCAGGAAGAATTAGATACAGTAGTCTCCTGGCGATATAAATAAGTGCATGAAATTCTGCAGGATAGACTTATCTAAAACAAATTACGAAACATTTAAATTTGGTCATCTTTTATCAAGCGTAGAGAAAGATGATAGAATGGAACAAATTCAGGAAATATATCGTAAGTACTGCACTCACAAAAAATTTGAGAGTGTAGTTCCGTTGTTTTCGGGAATGATATTTGATAGATATACTGATGTAATCGGATACTATCCAAACGACAAATTATCAGCATTTAGTATAGTTAAACGATACGACAGAGAAAATGCAGAAGCATTGCAATTTGCATGGGATTATAAAAACCCTGAACTACGATTAGGCATAGAGAGCCTCAAGCATGAATGTGCTTACTATAAAAGTCAAGGGTACAAATATCTGTATCTAGGACTTGCAGACGAATATAAAAGCCAAATCGATGGCTATGAATTATTAGGACCTATATAATGGACATATATCACATTTGGTGTGACAAATCAGAAGACATACCTGATTTAAATTGGGTAAACAATATGAAGGGATTTTTAGATCACCTCGTATCAGAAAAGAAAATGGAATCATATCGTATCACTAGATGCAAGATGGGGTTTCGTAGTATCGCAGATATGCCTGAATGGCATATCATGATGGAATTTACAGACATGGCTCAGATGGATAACGCATTCAAACGAGTCGCACCACTCGAAGGTGAATTAGAAACTAAGCACAAGAGTTTCAATCAATTCGTTAGTGGTAATATACAACACGCACTTTTTAGAGATTGGCCAGACGCACTATGACATATTCAGTTTATCAACATTGGGACCCATTAAAGGTAATGGCAGTAGGAACTTCTTACCCACCTGAATTCTACGATTACATTAAAAACGAAAAAGTGCGTAAAGTCTTTTATAAGATTGCAGAAGAAACAGAAGAAGATTATCAAAAATTATCTTCCACACTAGAATCATTAGGTGTAGAAGTTTTTAGAATGCCAATTGATGAATTACTTGAGGATGCTAAAAATTGCATCAAAAGAAATGACACGATTGTACCACCTTATACTATGCAACCTAGAGACCAATCAGTTATGATAGGTACTAAGTTCTACTGTAACAGCGGTAGTGTGTATGCCCCACTACGAAATAAAGTAAGAGAACAAGGGAATGTTGTTAAAACTAATATAGATTATAACATTGGATTTAAGTATCACAATACTGATTTATATTTAAACGGTGCACAAATTTCTAGATTAGGCAAAGATTTGTATATCGGATCATTAGAATCTGTATCCCCTGATCAACAAGAAGAAGTTGAAAAGACACAAAATAAATTGCACGGTGAGTTCCCTGATCATAGATTAACTTTTGTTGATACACAAGGTCACGCAGATGGTACATTCTGTCCGGTCGTACCCGGATTAATTGTTAGTATCACTACTCCTATAAATTATAAAGAAACATTCCCTGACTGGGAAATTGTATATTTGCAAGGTGAAGCTTGGGATAAAGTTAGACCATTCTTAGAATTGAAACAAAAAAATGCAGGCAAGTGGTGGGTACCAGGTGAGGAACTCAATGATGATTTCACTAATTATGTAGAATCATGGATGAACAAATGGGTAGGTTATGTCGAAGAATCAGTGTTTGATGTGAATATGATTGTAGTTGATAAAAAGAATGTCATTGTCAATGGATATAACCAACGAGCCTTTGATGCATTTAGTAGACACGGTATTACTCCTCACATCTGTAATTTCCGTCATCGATTTTTCTGGGATGGTGGATTACACTGTATTACATCGGATTTACACCGTGAAGGTGTGATGGAAGATTACTTTCCTGAAAGAAATAAATCTTGACATATTCAGTTTATCAACATTGGGATCCCTTAAAGGCAATGACCGTGGGTATATCATATCCACCTGAAGTATATGATTACATAAAAAATGAACGAGTTAGAAAAGTATTTTACAAAATTGCAGAAGAAACAGAAGAAGATTATCAGAAGTTAATATCATTGCTGGGGAGTTTTGATGTTGAAGTCATTAGACCTGACATTACTGACAAAATTAAATTTGCAAAATATTGCGGAGGAAATAATCAGACTATACCGAGTCCGAGTGTTGTAATGCAACCTCGTGACACTACAATAATGCTAGGAGAAACTTTCTATTGTTCAGACACATATTCGTACAAAAATGTAATATCTCATATAGAACAGCAAGGAAACATTGTAAAAATTCCAATGGATACTGGATTCAAATGCAAAGACAATGAAGTGAAGCTGAATGCGGCAATGACTAGTAGAATAGGTAAAGATTTAGTAGTAGGAACTATTGATATATCAAACGGTCCAGTTACTAACCTAAATGATTTAGAAAAAGATTTACAAAGTAAACTACCAGAGTATCGTGTTAAGATGGTTGATACACAAGGTCATGCAGACGGAACTTTTTGCCCTGTAGTGCCTGGATTAATTTTTAGTATCATGGGTAATATTCAATATCAAAAGACATTTCCTAATTGGGAAGTAGTATATCTACACGGAGAGTCTTGGGATAAAGTTAATAACTTTATGAAACTAAAAGAACAAAATCATGGCAAGTGGTGGGTTCCAGGTGAAGAGTTGAACCAAGACTTTACTGACTATGTAGAATCATGGATGAACAAATGGGTAGGGTATGTCGAAGAATCAGTGTTTGATGTAAACATGATTGTAATTGATAAACACAATGTCATTGTTAATGGCTACAATGAAAAAGCATTTGACGCATTTAGTCGCTATGGCATAACACCGCACATCTGTAATTTCCGTCATCGTTACTTCTGGGACGGCGGATTACATTGTATTACAAGTGATTTACATCGTGAAGGTGTTATGGAAGATTACTTCCCGGAACGCAATTAATAAGCAAGCGCAAGAAGCTTTGCTTCAGGGATACGGGTCTTAGTATTCTTTGAACCCAGCAGGACTACAGTCCTTATTCCATTTGCAGTATCCATCATCATAACAATACATCCGCCTGCTTTGCTGATAAAGCCAGTCTTACTTACTAAGAACTTATAGCCGTTACCCACTAAGCTATTAGTATTTCTAAATTCAGCAGTTTTCTTCTTGTTCAATGGCCAACGAACTGCATCCATATTACTTGCGTGAACAATCAATGGATACTTACTTGCGGCAAACACTAATTTAATCAAATCTTCTGCTGTGCTTACATTAGTATGATATCTGCCAGTTGGATCAGTAAATGCGCTATTATTCATTTGCAACATAGTTGCTTTAACATTCATAGCTTCCACGCAACTTTTATATCCACCGGGATAATAATCACATAACATCTTTGCGGCATTGTTGTCTGACTTAACGATTGCCAAATCAATCAATGTCTCTCTTGTCAATTGCTTATTGTAGAGTTTCTTTGGGATAACTTCAGATAATGATTGACCACTATCTAATACAACCATTGCAGTCATTAATTTAGTGATACTTGCGATACTACGAATCTCTGTAGTATTAGAACCTTCGAGAATCTTTCCGTTAATGTCTGCTACTAACCAAGCTTGTGCAGTTAATGATGATGCGGCATATGCTGAACTTGATACTAACAATAATGTTGCTAATAGTTTTTTAATCATACTGCAGTTCCTTTTTTATATGGGATTAGTTTTAAATCTGTACCTGTGCCAATAACACAACTTAATTCATCTTTGGTTGCAATGATTGTCCAATCTTTGTCTACCCCATTCAGCCAAACACTCATCGTAGATCCGGCATCATCGTCTGCTTTACCGGTTAGTATAGGCAATTCTTTATATTTCTCTCTAAGATTTTTAAAGAGTTCTTTTGTATTATAGCACGGCAATTCTGTTTTCACAGTAGTTTCTAACTGTTGTGAAAATAAATTTATTGGTAATATCATACAACCCAAAATTAATATTAGGTAATGTTTCTTCACTGGGGATTCCTATTTTTACTATTATAACATATTGCTAAAAAATATGCTACTTATACCTACCCTACTTACAATCTTTATTATTCTTAACAAACCAATGATGTTTTTGTAATTCTCTTAATACTTCACTTTCGGGCTGTTTAAACTGTCTTGCTGCCATTTCAACAAAGTCTAACCATCTGAACCCATAATCATTATTTCCCTGACACCATTGTTGGTACATCAGTTGTAGTTCTCTACTTGTCATTTTTCTTTTTCTTTTCTGGTTTGGTTTCTGTTTTAGAAACTTCAATCTTTGTCTCTTTTAATATCTTTTCAGATATAGGACTCGAATGATGAGGATGTAATTTAGGAGGATTCTTGGGTCTAGGATTGTGTTTGAACCAACTCATTGCAGTCTCCTTTATATTTATTTATCTACACACTTTATATTAGCCCGTTTCTTGATAAATATCAATAGTAAAAACCATCTTTTACTCAAAAAATAATAATAACTAAGGAAAGAAAAGATGAAAAAGACAATATTGGCTATAGCCATATTCCTAAGCCTAGGTGTACAGGCACAAACATCAAGTACTCAAAGTACTACAGGTGGCACTACAACCAGTACCACAGGTGTAATTAACCAAGGTACATACGATAGCAAGACATTAGTTGACACAAACAGCACTAGCAATAGCACAAGTGCGGTTACAACCAATAATACTAGCACTACAAATAATACTAGTACCAGCACAAGTACAGTGAACAGCACAAGTACCAATACTAACAACAATATTAATAGCGGTACAATCACTTATAATAACAATAACAATAATGTTCAAAGTGGTACAGTAACTAATATCAACCAGAACACTAATACTGGTACAATGACCTATAACAACAACAATGCTATGAGTGGTAGTGTTACCTACACTAATAATAACATTCAGAGCGGTACATTGACTAATAATAACAACAATGTAAATACCAGTACCTCTACCAATGTTAACACAAACAATAACATTAATAGTGGCACTCAGACATTTAACAACAATAATGCAAGTACTTCTACAGCTACTAATACAAACTATAATGTTAATAGTGGTACAATGACTTACAATAACAATAATAATACCACTGCTACTAACACAAATTACAATTATGGCACAATGACAAACAACAATAACAATGTCAATACTACCACAAGTAATAATGTTAACCAAAATAACAATGTGAGTACAAGTACTAGTGTTAATACAAATAACAATGTTAACAGTGGCACAATGACTTACAATAACAACAATGTTACACAGTCTAACACTAATGCTACAGCAGTTAATACAAATAACAACATTAACCAATCTACAAGCAACAATGTTAATACGAATGTTCAAGCCGGTACATTGACTAATAACAACAATAATAACAGCAATATTACACAGAAAGTAGTTCAGCCTCCACCAACAGCTATTGCGCCTGCAATGATGAGTATGGGCAGTGATTTATGTGTAACCGGTATATCAGGTGGCGCACAGACACAAATCTTGGGTATGAGCTTTGGTGCTACTATGCGTGATATGAATTGTGAACGATTAAAACTATCTAAGACATTATACGATATGGGTATGAAGGTGGCCGCAGTTGCTACAATGTGTCAGGACCGTCGTGTGTTTGATGCTATGATGCAAGCTGGTACTCCTTGCCCATACGAGGGACTAATCGGTGAGCAGGCTAAGCAAGCTTGGGCGGCTAATCCAACAAAAGTTCCAGGTTATGTAAAGTCTGACGATAAAGAAACTGAGAAGGATGAAGGTTAATGCTAAAGAAAATAGCATTAGCTGTACTGTTATTGTGTAAAGCGGCAACAGCACAAAATACTACTGCACTAGAGCCAGGGCAGGTATATTCCACAGGTAACTTAGTTAATTGGACAGCACCTAATACTACTGCTCCTACTACATCAACTACTAGCCCGTGGATCAATGGTGTCTATACAAATACATTATGCTTTTATGCAGGGGATCCTGGTAACTGCGGACCTAATCCAACTGTTAGATCCGGATCTATAAACTTCTCATACGGATTGACAGACATATATCAAGTAACTAGTGTTGCGGCGGCATTGCCTAACAGTGGTACAGGATTAAATGTCAATGGATATAACTTTGGTTTTATGGCAAAGAATGGTAATGGATGGGATGATGGTAGACAAGATTATTTAACCGCTTATGTTAGATTCTATGGACCAAATGGCTCAACTGTTAGAGATGACTTTTATAATCTAAATTACAAGTTTGATTGGACAACTTTTAATTTTAGCAAAACATTTGACACTCCATACGCAAGCAAAGATTTAACTGCGGCACAATATGGTTTTGTGGGTAGAGATAATAACTTCTGGGCAGGAAACTATGGTCCTGAAATAACTAATATCAGTTTCAGTTTAAAGTATAGTGTTGATCCTTGTGCTACTAATCCAATGTATAGTCCAACTTGCCCCGGCTACTTAGATGCATTAGCTAAATTAGTTCCGCAAACTACCGTAGTTGCTGATCCTACAGTATCAACTGTTACCGAGCCTGTTGCTTCGGTTACGAGTACTACAACCAGCACAAGTAGTACAAGTAGTATCAGTCAACCTAGTGTTGTTGCCCCTATAGTGTCAGCTCCTGCCCCGGCAACTACAGTATCTACGACTAGTTCACCGACACAAAAAGAATCAAGCGGCTCAAGTAATACAAGTTTAGCATTGAGTATTATCAGTAAGAATTCAGACCGTGACGCAGCCGGCTCTGCTGTAGCACAAGCCGCAGTATCACAAGCACAGGCTGCGGCTACACAAGCACAACAAGAGGCTGCTAGTGTTGCGGCAAGTGCAGTAGCAAATAGTACTACTGCAAACGCAGTTACTGTTGGTAGTCAGCAATCTAATGGTACTGGAATTAGAGTAAACAATAATAACAATAGTAATACAACAAACTTTACACTACAGTCAGGCGTGACAAGTTTAGTTACTTCAGTGGGCGGACCACAAACAACTAACAATAATACAAGTATTGTCCAACAACAAAACTCTAGTGGATTAGGATTAAATGTATCTAACAATCAACCTGTTATTGTAACAAATATTGGAACTCAGCAATCTAGTACATCTGAATCAGTTAATACATTTGCGCTACCTTTATTGCAACCACAACAACCTGTAGCAAGTGTTGTAGCTCCCACAGTGTTTAGTTCATTTGAACAACCTCAAGTACAGCAACAAACAATGTTACAAAGTAGTAGCATAACTTCACAATCTACTGAAACTTATGCAGTTGTGCCATCTAACTTTCTAACAGATAGATCAAACCCACTTACAGATATCGTTGAGGGTAAAAATACAGTACCTCAAAATAGTACAATAGCAACGACAGGTCCTAGTGTTAATAGAAATAGTAGTGATAATGAAGTTGCGGGTGGGGTTGATTTAAACAAGATGGCTCTTGCTCCAGTTGGATATGGTGATTATTTGAATCTTGCATTAAAAGATGCGGCTTTCTATGCACCTAAAGAAGTTTATAAAAATCAACGAAATGTTGATAATGTTAGAGTATTGCGCCAGTTATCAAGTGATAGCAAGCACAGAGAAATGGTAGAGATGCAATATGCTAAGTGATATAGTTAATTGGAACACTACGGCAATGGTCATTGTATCAGTACTGAGTATACACGCAGGAATCAAACTTATTAATAAGCTGTTTGATAGGACCGGCAAGAAAAAGAATTCATTGTTTTAAAGGAAATGAAAATGGCAGAAGAAATTAAAGATGTAAACGCAAAGATTGACGAAGCTGAAGCGGCTATGAAGAAGTACGCTAGCAAAGATACTGTTATCAGCATTGGTGGCTATGAGTTTACACCAGCTAAACTAATGGTGGCATTCACTATTGTTAGTTCTACACTAGGTGGATTGTATGGTGCATTTGAAGTCTATAAAGACTATCAAAGTATGAAGAAAAAGATTGCTTCATACGAGGCTCCTGACTTAAGCGGCTTTGATAAGAGATTAGCAGTTATTGAAGAAACTAGTACAAAGACTAGTGACTATACCCGTGATATTAAGAACGACTTGAAGTCAGATATCCGTCGTAATGAAAGTGTAACTGAAGAAGTTGAGCGTACGGTTAAACGAGCACAGCGTGAAACTGAACAAGAAATGCGTCAGGCCCGTAAAGATGTTCGTGAGGACTTAGATAAAGCTCGTAGTGAAGTCAATGCTATCCGTAAAGAAATGGCTGACGCCCGTAGAGAGATTGCAAGAGAAGTAGAAGTATTAAAGCGTGAAACTTCTAAAGAAGTGGAAGTGTTAAAGCGTGAAGTTGATAGTAAAATACAAAAGGCTATTGATAATCCTTTAGCGAACAAATGAGATATCTAGTGCTACTGTTGGTGGGTATATCTATCCCGTCAACAGCGGCACGATATGAGTGTGTTAGATGGGTGTGGACTGGAGATGTTTACAATCGTAAAGTAGTTTGTTTAGAATGGCGAGATAGAGATGCACCGAAAGTTGATAAGAAGAAATGATAGACCCTATTACTATTGGTATAGCTTTTGCTACTGCACAGAAAACAGTAGGTTATATTAAACAAGCCATGGCTCTGGGTAAGGATGTTAATGAATTATCTGGACAGTTTGCAAGATTCTTTCAAAATAGTGATGTGGTACATACAGCCGGGGTGCATTTAAATGCCGGTAAAACAGCACTGACTGATGGTCAAATTAGAGCAAACTCTATACAGATTGCAATGCAAAGTAAAGCATTACGAGAAGCAGAAAAACAACTTAAAGACATATTGATTTGGACCGGTAACAAAGATGTATGGGATGAAATGATGTCCGAGCGTGTTCGTATGTATAAAGAACGGGCAGAAGAAGAACGCAAGCGAAAAGAGATAATTGCCAAAGCCCATGCCGCTATGGTTGATAGAGTACTTATAGGTACAAGTGTGTTTGCAATAAGTGTGCCTACTGTTCTGTTCTGTTTTGAATTCGTAATCAGATAAATAATTTAAAGGAGAATTTTATGGCAGAAGTAAAACCGTTATCACGATCAGAGCGTGAAGCACAAATTAAAGACAAAGCAGGTTGGGTTATCACCGTTATCGCTTTACTACTAGCTTGCACTACATATGTAGCTAATGGCTTTAGTAGCAAGATACTAAGTAACACAATTAAAGCAAATGATACTTGGAATTTCTACCAAGCAAAATCTATCAAGCAAAGTATTACTGAAGGTCAATTGGAAGAAACTAAAGATCCAAACCGTAAAGAAATGTTACAAGCTAAGATTGACCGTTACGAAAGTGACCCTGCTAAAGGTGAGGGTAAGAAAGAATTAATGGCTAAAGCATTGAAAATTGAAGCCGAGCGTGATGAAGCCAAAAAGCATACACCATGGTTAACTTTTGCCGCAATGGCATTTCAGTTAGCAATTGTGTTATTATCTGCTAGTATTTTGGCTGTAGATAATCGTATGTTCTGGGGTAGTATCGCAGTAAGTACATTCGGGGCAATACTATTAGCCCAGGGCATTTGGCTTTTCTTGCCATTTGCGTTATAATGATTGAATGAAAATAGTAGAACTAAAAAATAAAATGCCCCATCTATATTTGGATATGGATGGGGTCCAAGCTGATTTCTTTGGAGCTTGGGCAGACAAGCACAATGTAAGTCACTGGAAATCTATCGTAAATAAAGAAAACGAAATAGAAGAATTAGCCAATAGTGATCCTAAGCAAGTCTACGAATTCTTCCGTAATTTACGCCCTTTATCAGGCGGTATGAAAATAGTGAAATGGGCACAAGATAATAAAATTCCCTATACAGTATTAAGTGCACCATTACGAGGCCCGTACGCTGAAGTAAGCAAACAAGCAAAGAAAGATTGGTTGGATGAGTATCACCCCGGGTCTAGTTCTAATGCTATCTTTACTAGTCAAAAACAAAAATATGCTGTTAGTAATGGTATGGAAAATGTATTAGTAGATGACTTTGGTCCCTACATACAGAAGTGGACTAATGCAGGTGGTATACCAGTCAAGCATGAAGATGAGTCTGAAGTACCTAGTGCGGCACAGGATACAATAAATCAATTAGAAAAGATTTACGCACCTTATATAAAACGATAAGTAATGTATGAAGAAAAATCCTGCACAGCAATATCATAGTTATGAGGTTATCACGCATGAAGATCCTAAAACAGGTGATATGATAATTCCTATACCGCCACAATTATTGCGTGATTTAGGTTGGAAAGAAGGTGATACTATCGATTTCCAACTTGATGATAAAGGTAAAATTATTATTAAGAAACTATGAGTTATTCAGTAAACCATACAATGATAGGTGATCCGCTTACAGTAACTGGGCCATCACCTGTATATACAGTTACTACCACAGATAATACATCTAGTGGCAGTGGACTATATTGGGGTCTAAATGGTACAAGTGCAATGCCTGGTCAAGTACTAACATCAAATGGTACTAATACTAGTTGGATTACACAAGCAGACCCTAGCTTAAAAGGTGCCACACTTAGTGTTAGGGGTGATGCTGATTTTGAAGGTGAAGTCACCCTTAAGGGCAAGAACCTTACTGATATGTTTGCTAAGATTGAAGAACGATTAGCTATCCTTCACCCAAATCCTGAATTAGAAGATAAATGGGATGAATTGAAAGAATTGGCTAAA
>JACCEC012066661.1_pt1 | contig 144548 bp, 129 predicted proteins | sample 7450121 | NCBI WGS metagenome assembly JACCEC01 (sample SAMN15323455, study PRJNA562643) | freshwater metagenome | isolation source: river surface water | place: USA:Blue River Watershed | collected 2017-08-18
GTTGATGTAGTTGATGTAGTTGATGTAGTTGATGTAGTTGATGTAGTTGATGTAGTTGATGTAGTTGATGTAGTTGATGTAGTTGATGTAGTTGATGTAGTTGATGTAGTTGATGTAGTTGGTGGTGGTCTCACATCGTCCAAAAGAGCCTGGACGAATCTTGCAAAATGAGGATGGACAATCTCCTCCTGGCGATGAATAGTCACAGACAACTCAAAAGCAACGGTGACTAACCGGCTGATGTTCAAGTGTCTGTGAATAATCATGTCAGGATGAGAAAGCATCTCAATGTGGAAGGGTGATGTGAGTGGCTCAAAACCTCTAGCACGATTAGCGTGTTCGAAGTAAAGAGCCGAGTCCAGTCGTTGATAAGACCCATTACCGCTGGAAACCGGTGAATGAGAATAGGTGTTGCCCGTTTGCAGGCAAACCTGAGTGTTGCCCTGGGGCGCAACACCCTGAGTATTGCCCAGGGGCACAATACTCTGTCCCAGGTTTTGGGGATACGATCCACTGCTGGGACGCAGTTGGAAAGGAGGGGCTGCCTCATCACTAGCCGATGTCATTTGTCGTGTCATGGCGAAAAATAAAAATAGTATGGCAATAATATATAATAAAATTTTCAATTTTTTTTACTGCATTTTTTTATTATAATATGTATATAATAATAAAAAAATATAAGTTATTTAATTCTCAGGTTTAACATGTTTATTACAAGGATTAAATGTATGCCTATGATATTTAGTAATACCATATTTATTAATTCCTTCAATATGGTCTTTAGTAGGATAACCCATATTACTAGATATGTTATAATTAGTATTTAATTCAGGGCATTTATCACATAGTTTTAAAATATGTTTATCGTGATATTCTTTAGCAATAATAGAAGCACAAGCAATAGAATAATAATTAGCATCACCTTTAACAATAGATTTAATATTATTAATTCCTTCAAATCCTGAAAACTTGTTTTCCCATCCAGTACCATCAATAACAATATCTCTAGTATTAGTATTAGTATTAGTATGTTTAGTATTAGTATTATCATTATCTAAATCTATAATTTTTTGAATAGCCCTTTCCATAGCAATTTTGGTAGCGTTTAAAATATTATATTTTTCAATCTCTTCAACCTCAGCATATCCATATGACCAAATTAAATTTTCTTTAATCCATTGTAATGCTAACTTTCTTTTTTTAGGAGTTAATTTTTTAGAATCATTAATCAATTCACAAGTTTTAGTAGGGTCCCAAATAACAGCACCAGCATATACTCTTCCTAATAATGGACCTCTACCTGCTTCATCAATACCAATCTCATTTTCATTAAAATAGAAATGTTTTAATGTTGACATAATTAATTAATATATATATATAATAATTATTTTTAAAAGTTAATAAATCAATTTTTTTAGAAAAAAAATTACATGTCTCTAAAGGAGACTAGTCCTTTGGACATGTCTAAAAGCCTGCAATTTTTTTAATTTTTTATCTAAGTCTTGGAATTAAATATTCAATCTTTAATATTTCAAAAATATCATGTTCAGAAGATACTTTTACTTTAGTACCATCTTTTTTAATTAATCCATATTCAGATAATTTATAACCTTCTTTCTTAGCAATAATTCTCATTTTTTTATTAAGTTCAGCGGAACCAGTAAAATATAATAATGCTGAATAATAAGAATCATAAGGAATAAATCTAATATCAATTCTTCTAACTGGATTATCTTTATATTGTGCAAATCCCATATATTTAGTTTCAGGATTTTTATCAGTGATATCATCAACTAGTAAAGGTTGGTTATCATTAATTACAATATTTTCTTTTAATTTATTTACAAATATTTCTAAATGATTAATATTATCTGTATTATCACTAGTAATATTTAATTTACTAACTAATACATCAATATCACCACTAGTAGGTTTTTCTCTTCTATATGAACCACAAATTTCAAAAATATATTTATTATTTTCATCTTGTTTTTTATTCATTTTGTTAATAATTGATTTAACAATATCATAAATATGAGTAATTTCTTTTCTAGGAATATCACCTTGAAATTTACCATAATACTTTACACCTAATTTAATTTTATCATTAACTTCAATTTCACCAGATTTAATTTTATTTTTTAAATCTTTAACAGATTTAATACCCATATCAAATAATTCTTTAGCAACAACTTTACCAACACCAACAATTGATTCAAGTTCTTCTAAAATCTTTTTATCTTTATCGGAAACATCTTTAAAATTTTCAAGTTCTTTTAATTTTCCATTTTCTAAAATTTCTTTAATTCTATCTAATGTTCCTTTGCCAATACCAGGTTGTTTAAATTCTTTTAAATTTTCAAGTGTAATTTGACTAGTATGTTTTTTAATAGTTGACAATGCTTGACTAACTTGTTTAAGTCTAAATTGATGCGCAACACAATCTTTAGTATCTTTAGTTTTTTTACATTCATTAATTTGAAACTGAATAAAACTAATTAATTTTTCAAACTCTGTAATAATATTGGTATTCATATTAGCATTCATATTATTATTCATATTATATAAATATAAATATTATTATTTTAAAATAAATTATTATCAATTTTTTTGCCTTTTTAGGCAAAAAAACATACAAGCAATTTTTTTTATTAAAAAAATTACATGTCTATAAAGACTGCAATTTTTTATTTTATTAAAAAATTACATGTCACTAAAGACTGCAATTTTTTACAAAATAAATCATTTAATAATTATAATAAAAAATCATTTAATAATTAATTATGATATAATCATTTTCCGTTTAGGATAAATTAGTTATTTAAAAAATGATTAGATAATAAAAAATAATGACTAATTATAATTTAATAAGATATGATGCTGAAGGACTATGGTCTCTAAGTTATCCAAGGGAAGCAGATAAAATTTCAAAAATAATTTTAGAATTAGTAAATAATAATATAATTATAGATTGTACAGCGGGATTAGGTGGTAATACATTTTCATTTTCAAAATATTTTAAAAAAGTTATTTCTATTGAGATTGATAAAGATAGATTTACAATGTTAAAAGATAATATTATTTATCATAATTTATATAATATTAGATTTTACAATGATGATTGTTTGAAATATTTAAAATTAAATTGTAATGCTTTCTTTTTTGACCCACCTTGGGGAGGTCCAGATTATAAATATAAAGAAAGTATTAATATAAAACTTGGCAATAAAAGTTTATATGATATTGTTAAAATAATTAAAAAAAATAGTAATAGTTTAATTTTTTTTAAATTACCGTTTAATTATAATTTAAAAGAATTTGATGAATTTAATTATAAAATTAATAGAATTAGAAATTATTTATTGATTAGTATTTTTTAAAAATTTACTCTCTAATATAAAAAAGTAGATATGCGTTATTATGAATTAAATCTTTTTCTTCAATTTCTCTAATTGGATTTTCATCATTATAAATATACCAATTATTATTAATTTTATTTTTGACAAATGAAATATAGTGACCGAAATTAATATTTTTTCCTAATGACAAATGTATATTAACACCTTTTAATTTATAACTAGAATTATTTTTATAATTACTGAAATTATCAAAATAATTTTCAATATTTAATTCTATTGGATATGAAACTTTTTCATTAATTTTTTCACTAACAATATTATTATTAATAAATCTTTTTAATTGGATAACTAATATATCAGGTGTTTTCCATAATTTAGTTTCTGTATAAAATTTATTTTTAACACCACATAATTCACAAGTTAATTTGTTATCACTAGTTAATCTTTCAATTTCAATAAAATTATCAAAACAATCATTAATATCATATTCAGTTTTATTTAATTTTAGTGGTATAGATAAAGGCAATGTAATAAATGGTTCATAAGCATATTGATTATTTTTACATATAGAACAAGTTTTTTTAGTTCTGGTTAATCCATCAAACATATTTTTTAATAATGAATATTCGCGTAATTGATAATTGAACCAAGATTTTTGTGAGATTATATTATGTAAAATATAGTTTACATTATTATTATTTGTATTATTAAATGTTAGACTAGGTATAAATTCATTTTTATTACCAATTTCTTCTTCTAAACTAGATATTAAAAAACATAAAAATTCTTGTGAATCTTGTTGTTCATAACCTTCCCATAAATCAGATTTATTACCAATACTTTTTTTAAAACTAGTAGGTATAATAACTTTATCATTATTTTGAGAACTTAATTTAAATAATTGGTGTAGTGAATCATATATTTCTTTATTAAAATTATTTTTCAAAATAAATTCTTGAAAATTAGGTAATTCTTGTAATATATGTAAAATAGAATTCATATAACATGTTGCACCCATATTTTTAAATTTACAAACACCAATATTCTGACTCATTATTATTTTTAATAAATTATTATTTGTTTAATTAATGTAATATTTTGTCAATTTTTCAAAGAAAAATTACATGTCTAAAAGACTGCAATTTTTCTACGCCCCCTTTGGGGGTGTTGTTAGATTTTCCTTGAAAATCTAATTAAGTATGACACCCCGCTAGACCGAAGGTCATGAGGGGCGTTGTTACATGGTCCTTAAAAGGACCTGCAATTTTTTGCATTTTTTAAGGAAAAAAACATGTAAACAATTTTTTTATATATAAATATAATTAATATGAAAAAAATAAATCTTAAAGAAATTATAAATATTGAAACATTAGAACAATTAAATAAATTATTTTCAGAAAAAGATTTATCAGAATCAATTTTAAATGGTAATTATTTATTTCATTATTTTATAATGTTAGGTAATTTAGAAGGATTAAAATTAAAAAAATTTCCAGTATATATAGAAAATAATGATAAATTAAATGGATTTCATTTATGTGCTAAAGAATATAATTTTGATATTTTAAAATATTTAATAGAAACATATCCAGATTATATTTATAATAGAAATGGTTCTGAAGAAACATTTGCACATTATTTACCTATATCAGAAATACCAATATTATTAAAAAAATTTTCAGATATTGATTGGTATGATTTATTAGAAAATGTTAAACACAATATGATACCTAATATATTAGTTAATTTGAGTCATAATGATTTATTAATATTTTTAGAAAGATATAAATTAAATTTTAATGATAGAAATTTTTATTTAGAAAATATTATTGATAATAATTACTTGAAAGAAGAACAAAAAATAAAAATTTTAGATAAATTAAGTGATGAAGAAATTAATCAAAAAAATATAGGTGACAAAGGTTTAATTTGTGTTGTTTTATATAATCATAATGAAAAGATATTAGATTATTTATTAAAAAGAAATATTGATATTAATTATAATTTTGTTGTTCCAGAAAATAAATCAAATACTTGTAATAATCCTTTATTAATAGCGATTAATAATGATGTATATAATAATATAAATGTATATACTAAAAAAATATTAGATAATATTGGTAAAAATGATAATAATATATTAAATAATATTAAAAATTCATTTTTGGATAATATGTTACACGCTATTATTTATATGAGAATTAATTATTTAGAAACAACAAATTTAGAAAAAATAGATTATTCAGTTGATGAATTAATATTAAAAAATAGTAATACAGATATGTGGAATGATGTTAATAAAGATAATGTAACACCTTTTGATTTAGTAATAGATTTAGATTATAATATTTATTCTAAATTTATACCAAAAAAAATAAAGATAGATGTTGATATACAAAAGAATTTAAAAGAAAAGTTATCAAATCCTAAATTTATGAATGATAATAATAAATTATGGTTAAAATATATTTCAGATTTAGATACATATAAAGCAGATAATGATAGTATAATTAAAACTTATCCTTATTCTCATGTAACATATTTTAGTGCATTATTTGTTGATATTGGAATATTTATGTTATATTTAATGGATACTTATAATAATTTATATATACCAACATTAAAATCATATGAAATAACTTATCCTTTTTATAGAGATGGTTTAAAATTTCAACATTATACAATGAGTATTTTTCAAATATTTCCTTGGGTTATAAGTTGTTCTTTAACACACGATGATGAAATACATATTCATAAATATTTAAATAATTTAATAAAATCAGTGAAAGATAAAGATTTTATTTTTGTATATTTATCAATTGAAATATTTGGAACATTTCACGCTAATTGTTTAATATATGATTTAAAAAATAGAACAATAGAAAGATTTGAACCAGATGGAGGATTTGGTAGTTATGCCTATAGTAAAATAGATGATATATTAGAAGAAGAATTAACTTGGGATACAGATTTTAAATATATTAGACCTAATGAATTTTTAAGTCAAACAGGATTTCAAACAGTTTCAAATGAAACTGCAGATGAAAATAAAAAACGTGGTGATATTGGTGGTTTTTGTTTAGCGTGGTGTTTATGGTATACAGAAATGAGATTAAAAAATCCAGATATTAATCCAAGTGTTTTAGTAAAAAAGGCAATGAAAAATATTATTACATCTAAATTAAAATATAGTGAGTATATTAGAAATTATTCAGAACATATTAATAAATATCGTCTGAATATTCTTAAAAAATTAGATATTGATGAAAGGGAAATAACAAATCAATATGTATCTAATCAAGTATTTAATAAAATATTAGATTTTGTAATAAATAAATTTGAAAATCCATAATAAATAAAATAATTAAATATCAGCAATAAAATCATCATCAACAAAAACAGTATTATTAGTTACTGTATTAGCATCTTCTTCAAAAGCAACAGTATTTGTAACAGTTTCTTCTTCTTTAACAATAGTAACAAGTTGTCCCATTTTTTTTAATTGTTTAGTTTCATCAGATGAATATTTATGAATGATATAATATCTATCTTTAGAAGATGTGGAATCATCTAATTGTAAAAGAACAGTATCGCCTTTAGTAATTCTAGTTTTATTAGGACCAAAAGCGATAGCGCGTCTTGCTTTAGCGATAGTTAATGAATTATTAATAATTAGTTTAACTTCAAATCTCAAGTCACCTTTTTCATTCATAATTTCACCATATTCTTCACCATCTTGTTTCAATTGTAATTCTTTAGTATGTCCTGTTCTTTTGGTGTGTTTCTTTTGATGAGTAGCCATAGTTTATTTAAAAAATAATATTAATTAATTTTTAAATAAGTTTAGATTTAATCATTTCATTTTTTAACAATAAATATTTTGATTTATATTTCATATATTTTTTTGAAAATGTTTTTTTATCATATTTATCTATTTCCTTATTATATAATGATTTAGTAATACCGGTGTTAATTTTAACTAAATCTAATTTTTTAATCTTTTCAAATTCATTATAAATTTCTTTATTAAAAGCACAAGTAGAAAATGATTTATTATATATAATAGTTTGTATATTATCTGTAGATTCTAAACTGCCTATTAGTGTAGAAGCATTATTATTATCAATTAAAGAAAATAATGAGAAAATATCTATATTATTTATATCAATATTTAATTGTTCATAAAAAGGATGTTTATTTATTTTTTCAATAATATTTTTTTTTATATTTTTAATATCTGTGTTGATTGATACTAATTGGTCACCTGTAAATGAAGATACACACTTTTCTTTATTAATAATAATATCATTAATACTACATTCTTTTGTTGCTAATTTTTTATTTTCAATATAGTTTTTAATTTTAATTAAATCATATTTATCTTTATTCAAATTAATATAAGGAATTTTTGGAGGATTATTAACTTCTCCATTATTCATATAAAATGTAGTAAAAACACCAAAATATAAATTAGTTGGATTAATTGAAAAATTATTATTAATAATTTCAAATATTTTATTATATTTAATATCACCTTTATTTTGATGTTTATAAAAATAATTTAATACATCATTTTCATTAGATATATCATAATCTAATGTAATCAAAGAGTTTCTACAATATGGTAATATTTCTTTTTCATAAAATATAGGTGTAATATTATTATTACTACTACTAATGTTATTTACAACTATTTGTTCAAAATCTTTTCTAAAATTATAAAGTGAATGATTAATTAAATATCCTTCATCAAGTCTTGTTTTACAATATAAATGTAATTTACCTATTATAATATAATCTAATAATGTAGGAATAAATACTTTTTGTATAATTTCAAAATTATTTTTTGAATAATAAGCATAAATATTTTCTGCAAATCTGTCATCTATACCATATAATATTCCACTTATATATGTATTTGTTGGTAATATTAAATCATTATTAATAGTACTATCATTATTATTTAAAATAGCATTAATAGCAACGTAAACTTTGTCATTTTTAAATTGTGGAAGTATACCTGGGTTTAAAGTATATAAAATTCTTTTAACTATTGCTATTTTTTTTAATATTTGTATAATAATATTTGTATTTTTTTTAATATCCGCCTTCATTTTACTTGAATAAACACTTGTGTTGTCTTTATCCTTATCAGAACTAATATCTAAATTTTTTAAATACTTAATAGAATCAATATATTTATCACTATATGAATGTTCATAAATATTTATATATGTAAATATTAATTCTTTTTGAGTTAAATTGCCTTTGATTCCATTTTTGCGCAGTCCTACTATATTTAATACAATAACTATAAAAAATATAGTATCTAATATATCATCAGAATATTTATTAAATGATAATTGTGTGTTTTTTTGTTGTTGTTTTAATGGTTGTGTTGTTTTAATTTTATTTTGTGGTATAGTAAAAGATTGTATAGGTGTAGATTCAGGTGTAGGTGTTCTAGGTGTTGTAGGTGTTGGTGTTGTAGATATAGTTCTAGGTGTAGAAGCAGATTGTGTTGTAGATATATTTCTAGATGTAGTTCTAGGTGTAGAACTAGGTTGACTAAGTGTATTTCTATATGTAGTTCTAGGTGTAGAAGGTTGTCTTGGTATGGGATTATTAAATTTATCTTTAATTAAATTAATTATTGAATTATCATAAGTTGATAATAATTTTTCTATTCCTTTCAATGCTTCTAATATATATTGTTTTTTATCTGTGTCACCAGTATCATTATAAATAAAATTTATAATATCATATATTTTTTCTAATTTAGAACCCTTCAATGATTCTTTAATTTCTATATCTGAATAACATATTAGGCTATTATCAATAAGTTTTTTTCGTGTATTATTTAAATTAGTATATTCATCGTTATTTAACAAATTATAGTAACGACCTAATACAAATAAAATATACATTTCGTTGTACAAAGAATTATTAACTAACTTAATATGAGAAAATTCATTTTCTTTAGTTGGTTTAACTTTACTTTCTCTAGTTAGTTTAACTTTACTTTCTTCAGTTGATTTAAATTTACATAATTCTTCATTTAATTGTAATACTGGATTTTTTTTATATTTTTCACTTTTTTTAAATTGTTCATATATATCAATTAAATTATAAACATTGTCACAATTAAATTTATTTTCAACACCTGCTAAATCACAAATTATAATATTTTTTTTATTTGGTTTAATAGGATCACTATAAGTAATCAATAATTTTATTAATAAATGACTTCTTGAACTATCTGGATTATTAGATGTTGCATTTGTTTTTCTTTTTTCTAATACATATTTTAAATATTCAAATAATTCAATAGGGTTTAGTTCAGTTTTCAAATCTTTAATAGATTCTTCCTTTTTTTCGTCATTGATTTTATAATCATTATTGTTATCGTATATAAATTTATTATTATCCCATACAAAAGTTTTTGGTTTTCTTATATATATTCTATCAATCTCAAGTCTTGCCCTGTTTCGGGTTATTGTTGTTTCTCTTCTTTTAATTTCATAACCAGGATTAAATTGTTCAACTTTATAATTATCTGAATTAAAATTAACATAATCTATATCTTCTAATATAGTAGTATTACTATATAATTCATATGCATCAAATGTTATTGATGTAATTTTTTTATCTTCATTATTAAGTATATTATGTAATATACCATTTTCTGTAGTTTTATCAGATGTATAACCAAAGAAAGTTGATGTTTTACCACTACCAGATTGACCATAACCAATTAAACATAAATCATTAACATTACCATTTATAAATTTATGAATAACTGAATTTTTATCTTCTAATAAATCTTTTGATATAGTTTGATTAGTTACTTTTTCTGTTTCTGTACTAATAAATGTATTATCAAATGGACCGAAAAAGTAATTCTCGTTTTCTGAAATATCATTTATGTTAGGTTTATATTCTAAAAACAAATATTTATTTTTTTTAGTAGACTTAGATATTTCTTTAATAAATATTTCAAAAGAATCATTTTTAGATACTTCTCCTCTGTTTTTTACATATGTATATATTCTTTTAGTATCATCAATAATTTTATTATATACAAGATTTAGTCTTGTTATAAATGTCCCAATATTATCATCATCAATTGTATCAAAAAGATTTTTAATTGAATAAATTTTAAATAAATAATCAGTTAATATATTAGTAAAATATATATAATTCTTTTGAAGTCTACTAATATCAGTTACACCTTTAATTAATTCATTACTCAAATATTCTAAATAATATGGTAACACAAATATTAAAATATATTTTTTATCTGGGTCTGTCAAACCATTAATATTATTATATAATTTAGTATCTCTCTCATAATATTGTTTTAATACATTTTTTTCACTATCTTTAAATTGTGGATTATTATTAATTAAATCAGAAATATCAATAAAAAAAGAATTTTTAAATTGTTCAATTAAATTATTTGAATCTTTATTAAATAAATCAATTAATTCTTTTTTTTTATCATCTGATAAATAACTTAAACTACTTAAATCGCTTAATTTAATTATTTCTTTTTCTTTTTTAGAAACAAGATTATTAAATACAGTATCAGTAATATTATTAAATACAGTATCAGTAATATTATTAAATACAGTACTATTTTTAGGTACAATAGTATCAAATGTTTTTTTTAATTTTAGTTCAATACATTTATATATTAAAGAATCAATATCATCATTATATCCACCATTTTTATTTTTGTTGTAGTATGATATTATACATAAAATTTTTAATATAATATCATTCTTAAAAACACTATTAATTTCTTTTAATTTTTCAAAATTAGTTTTTTCTATTGATAATTTTCCTTTTATAGGTTTCATTATATCAGAAGCACTTATAATATCATTTATATCTTGAATATAATCTTTATTTATTGTTTCTATTTTTCCTATAGGTATTTCTCTATTAATACTATCAGGTATTGCAACTAATGGTAAAACATTTCTTAATGGACTAGTTAATGATTCATAAGATGAAAAAACATCCCCATAATTTAAATCAGGAATTATTTTAAGTTTTAATCTGTTTTTAATTTTTATAGTAATAATAACAATACAAAGAAATATATATTCATTAGTTGTAACAAAACTATCAGGTGTTTCAGAAAAAATATTTTTGTATATTTCATTTTCAGTATCTGACATTGTTACAAAATCTTTAATAATTGTATCATAGTTATCAATATATATATTATAAATATTTATTAATTTATAATATAATTTTGTTTTGCTACCTTTATATTTTTGAAGTAACTTATTTAAATAATAAATATAATTATTATTACTTTCTATTTCAGTAGGTAATTGTTTTATAGTATTAGTATCTGATGATGCTAATTTAATTTTGTTAATTATGTCTTTAATATTATTATTATATGTATCATTAATATTCATAAGTATATTAATATTACATATTAATTATTTTTTAATAATAATAATTAATATTTTTTATTTTTTAAAAATAATTATTATTTTTTAATGATAAATATTTATTTTTATATTTCATGTATTTTGATAAATAATTATTATTATTATTATTATTATTATTATTTAATAATTTATATTTATTTGTTGCTGATGATGATGGTTGTTCATCTATATTATCAGATGATAATATACTAGTTATATCTGATAAACGGTTAACTAGTTGTTCTGTTAATTTTGTTTTTATGGCTTTCATTTGTTCTTCAGTTGCTTTAGTATTAGTAGCACCAATTAATTTTTCTAATGTATGTTTAAAATGAAGCCTATTTAAAACATTAATACGAATAACCATATATAATGTATCAAATGATGAAATAATTTTATTTATATCAGTTTCATTAAACTCGCTTTCTTGCAAATTTTGTTTAAATTCATCTATACCTGTATAGTTTTTAGTAATGTTTTCATTTACTTTATCAATTATTTTGGTGTGCGTATCAATAATATCTATAATATCTTTTTTTTCTAAGTCGGCTTCTGTAATTTTTTCTGTAAATATAAATCCTTTAATTAATGCATTTATATCATTTATGATTGTTTGGTTTTGATTGTTTGGGTTTAATAAATTTTCTAACATATTTTTAATAGACTTATAATTATTTATATCAACATTATTATTAGGATCTATACCAGCCTTATAGAATTCATTTTTTTTTATAAGGGATGCTAAATAATTTGTTACTTGTGGTGTAGCAACATTATTATTACCAGTATTAAGATTTTCAGCACTATTATTAGCAGTAGCAGTATTCATACTTATTATATAATGTCATAGAAAAATTAATATATTAAATATTTTTATATTAGAATATTATTCAACTAAAATATTACTTATATTATTAATTTGTCCTACAAACAATTCTATTAATTTAGTCACTTGTTCTCTAGGAACCATATCAGCCATATAATTATTTTTATATGCTGATGATTCTATTTTAGTCTCAATAATATCTTCTTTCTTATCTTGATTTTGTGATAATTTAGGATTAGATGATATATTAGTTGATGTTATTAATTCTTGCTTTTGTTGTTGTAATAATGGTTGTTGAGGTTGTTGAGGTTGTTGAGGTTGTTGTTGATTATAATTTATTTTATAATAAATAGGTGTTTGATAATAATTATTATTATTATTATGATTATTATTATTAATATAATTATATGAAAGATAGTTATTAAAATAATTATAAAAATATTGGAAATTCATATTTTTACTGATTGTATATTTTTTTAATATATTATATTCAATAAATAAGTCCCAAGATACATTATTAAAATATTTATTTCTTTTACATAATAAATATTTTTGAACATAATTATTAAAATGATTTATACTAGAAAAATGTTTTTTATTAACTTGATAAGCAATTAAAATATCATTTAAATCAAACCAAGGAACTAGTTTAACTTTATTTGTATAAATATTATCATTCATAGTTTTAGCATAATTAATAATAATATCTTGTTCTTTTATTATATTTCTAATATTAAAATAAAAATTATTCTTCCTATGTTTTTTATATTTTTCAAATTTAAATTCAGGGAATAATTTTTTAATAAAATTTATATATAGTAAATTATTAATAATTATAACTTTATTATCTAACTTGTTATAGTTTTTTAATATATAGTATATTATTGTTAATATAATACCTCTATCTATCCATATTATATTACTTGGTTCGCAATACATTTTATTATATAATATTATATAATAATATTATATAACAATTGATTAATAAATAATAAAAAAATATAATAAAATAAAATAATAATTTATTTAACTTTATGCTGAACAGTTTTCACAAACTGTATCTTCTTTTTGTTTAAATAGTTCAGGATTAATAGTAAATTTAATAGCATCTACAGCAGGTTTAGTTCTAAGATAATACATACCTGTTTTTAATCCATTCTTCCATCCCCAGAAATGAGATGAACCTAATCTTTTATAATCTGGTTCTCCCATAAAAATATTCATTGATTGAGTTTGGTCAACATATGGACCTCTTGCTACAGCAGATTTAAGAACCCATACTTGTTTAATTTCCCAAATAGTTTTATACAAATCTTTAATTTCTTGTGGGATTAAATTAGATTGTTGAATTGAACCATTTGATGCAATAATCATATCCTTCAAATCTGAAGACCATAATCCAATATCAATTAAATCATTAATTAAATATTTATTAACTAACATAAAATCACCTGATTGTGTTTTTCTAGTATAAATATTATTAGTAAAGAATTCAAAACATTCATTATTACCTAAAATCTGACTTGTTGAAGCAGTTGGCATTAATGCAGTTAATAAACTATTTCTAGTTCCAAATTGTTTAACTTGGTCTCTTAACTTGTCCCAAGCAACTTTATTATTAGGTTCTTTATTCCACAAATCAAATTGAAATAATCCTTGTGAAAATGGTGAACCTTCAAATGTAGAATATGAACCAGATTTTTCTGATTGTTGTCTTGTCAACTCAAATTTATTAGGTTTGAGTTCATGATAAATTACATTCATATTATTATCACTAAAATTAAATTTAGTTTCATAATATTCAGGATAATATTTATCTTTAACATGGTCAATTAATTTATTCATATTTTTATATCTACTCTTAGCAATATCATTTGATGCTGTAACTGATGCTAAATAGATAGTTTCCATAATAACTTCATTTAATTGAACTGCTTCTTCGGAATCAAAAGGGATTTTCATTAATACTAAAGCATCTGCTAATCCTTGAATACCTAGTCCAATAGGTCTATGTCTCATATTTGATTTCTTTGCTTGAGGAACAGGATAATAATTAATATCAATAACTTTATCCAAATTAACAGTTGCTAAATATGCAACCTCATATAACTTTTCAAAGTCAAATGTTCCTTTATAAAACTTGTATAAATCACTCCATCCCCCAATGGGGATTAAATTAGATTTAGATTTATCTAAATCGTCCCAACCCCCAACAGGGGTTGCATTAGATTTATCTATATTTGCTCCAACATGGGTTGCATTAGATTTATCTATATTTGCTCCAACATGGGTTGCATTAGATTTATCTATATTTGCTCCAACATGGGTTGCATTATTAATAAAAATCTGTGGGAAAGTGATTTGTTCTTTAGATAAAGTATTTTTAAGATATTCTAAATGTTCTAATCCATCTAATTCAGTATATTTAATACCATTATTATTAAAAAATGTTTTAGCATATTTACAATATTTACAATTAGGTTTGGTATAGATAATCCATTCATTAATCAATGATTTATCAAATGGTTTAACAAATGTTTTAAGTGCAATTGATGCTAAATTACAAACTGCATATTCTTCGTGGTCTGAGTACTCTGCAATTTCAATACATTGACCTGTTAAGATACCATTAAACATACCCATATGTCTTTTTGGTTCAGTGAAACAATATGTATCAACATTTTGATATGATTGTTCTACACTTAATACTTTAACATTATTATAATTATTATCATTAGGTAATCTAAATTTAATTAATTTATCATTAACTAATAATTTACTTGCATCAGTTTTAATAATATTATTATCATTATTATAAATATAAAAGTTATGTTCTGGTGTGCAATCTAAATAACAACCATTATCAAGTGTAACTCTAACTAAATTTTTATTAGTTCCAGTTTTTCTAATTGTTGTTTCAGACCATTCTTCACCATTCCAAACATTTACTTTTTGATTTTCCAAATCTTTAATTCTAATATGTCCTTTATCTGTTAATACTAATGTATCTTCATGAACACACAAATTAGATGACTTGATTGTACCAATATTCTTTTGATTTGATTTTCTATTGATATGGTCTTTAAAACCAATATAAGGCATACCAGTTTCAATCTGTGATTCTAAAATAGCCATCCATACTTTTCTTGCTTGTACTTTATTTCTATATAATTTTTTATTAACATATTCATAATAAAGTTTTTCATATTCATCACCATAAGCATCTGTTAACTTTGGACATTCATCCGCACTAAATAGATACCAATCACCATCCGCTTCAACTTGTTTCATAAATAAGTCAGAAATCCATAGTGCTAAGAATAAATCTCTTGCTCTTTCTGTTTCTGCTCCAAAGTTCTTTCTTAACTCTAAGAATTCAAAAATATCTGGGTGATGTGGTTCAAGATAAATAGCGATTGACCCCGGTCTTCTACCTCCTTGGTCAATCCATCTTGCGATTTCATTAAATACTTTTAGGAATGGAACTAAACCATTTGATTTACCACCAGTTCCTTTAATTAAACTATCTTTACCTCTAATATTAGAAACGTGAAGACCAATACCACCAGACCATTTAGAAATTTGAGCACAAGAATTCCAAGTAGTTGAGATATCTGTTAAATCATCATTTGTTCCTAATAAGAAACAGTTTTCACAAATTAATCCTTCTACATTGTAAGAATGGTCAAAATCAACACCTAATGTATAAACATATTTAGGTTTCAAATCTGTTTCTTTAATCCCAACAATTTTTAAGAATTTAGTATTATCAACAATTTCAATATCTTTTGTTCTTGAATTAGTTTCCATAAATGTTAATGTATTTTTATTAATACTAACACAATATCCAAATAATCTTAAAATATGATATAATTGATTTGTTGAAGATGGATTATCAAGATTAATACTATTATTAATAAATAATCCATTTACAAAACAATCAATCATTTTACTATCCCAAGATAATAATTTATTAAAATTAATATCAGATTGAAAATTATTACATACTTTAATATCTAGCATATATGTAAATACTTCAAGGACACGTTCATCACTATAATAAATATTACCATTTCCGACAGTTGGTTTAATATTAAAAACATCTAACACAAAACTTTCAAATAAAGTTTTGAGAACATGATTACCATAGACATATACTTTTTTATCCATAATATAACAACTACTAACAAAGTATCCACAAAGTAAAGATAAAATATATTTACCAGATGGTAAGAAATTAATATTACAATTATCAGATTTATAAGATGGCATTGCTATCTTTGTATTTGCATTTAGTTCATCAACAGAACGCCATTTAGGAATTTTATCTTTATCACTAATAGACCAAAATCTATGATTATTAGTAACATTAATTGGTTTTGTTCCATATACTAATAATTCCATAATTTTTCTATCACCTAAATTATTAGTATGTGTTTGAGAAACTCTTTGAATTTTACCAGTATGAGTAATTACATTATCACCAATTAAAACATTTTCAATCTTTTTAACACCATTAATAGTTAATACTTCTGTTCCAGCAACAAAACAAGAACTAAGTTGCATATGGTTAGTTCCTGAATTATAAAGTGTTGGACTCGCGTGAGTATAATATCCTAATGACATATAATTATATGTTTTCTTAATTAGTTCTAAATTACCTTGTTGTAAAGTGATTGCAGTTCTAAGTAAAGTATCTTGAGGTCTCTCAATAACTTTACCTTTAGATTTTAATAAATAAGATTTTTCTAATGTTTTAAAAGCGAAATAGTCATAAACATAATCTCTATTATAATCAATAATATTATTTAATTCATCAGCATTATCAATAACATAATGTAACCAATCTTTATTAATATTATTAGTTTCATTAGATAATAAAATCATTTTATCAGAAAATGTATTTAATGTTTTTTTGTGTAAATTAGAAATTAAAATTCTACCACCTAAATAAGAATATGAAGGATGAGTAGTTGAAAGATTAATACAAATATTAGCAGATTCAATATCAAGTTCTTCAGTAGTGATACCTGGATATAAACTAGCAACAACTTTTTGTGCAACAAGTCCAGGGTCTAAATATTCTTCTTCTCTAGAAATATCCAGGTTAGGAATATCTAAACCTTGAAGTTCAACAGGATTAATCAATCTACTAATTCTTTCAGTAATCTTATCAAAATGAACATTTTCTTTGCGACCATCTCTCTTAATAACATAAAGCATTTTTAATATAGTATTAGTATTATCTTTACTAATAAATAATTTTTAAATCAATTTTTTTTGTTTTGTATAAAAATAAAAAAAGTTGATTTAATAAGGCAAAAATCTAAAGATAGTAAGTTTCAATAAAACAAATAATTAAAACAAGTTCTATTTTTTAAGTACATAACTCCATCATAAATATTATTTTTTGTTGTAATATTAATATTCATTTGTTCAACTTTATTTAAATTAATACCATTATTTATATTACCACTTATTCCTAGCGGGAAAAAATATAAATATTTATATTTAGAACATGATAAATATTTTATAATTTCTAAAATAATATCATTTGGTAGATTATTTTGCAATGATAATTTTAATGATTTAATTTTATCATTAGATAAATCTATGTTATTTTTTGGTAATAGATATTTTTTATAATAAATAATATCTTCATCTATACTTAAAATTTTACAGTCATATATATTTACATTAAAATTGGTTATAATATCATTAGTAGTAATAAAAAAACCAGAACAAATATAATTACAATTATAAATTGTAGTAGTTTTATTAATCATATATTTATCATAATTATAATATATATATGATATACTATGATTTCTAATATATTTTGATAAAAAATTTGCAGAGAAAAAAATACTATAATATAATAAATTATAATCAAATATTATATTATTATTTGTTTTTAAATTTATTGTTAATGGTTTAATATATCTATATAATAAAAAATATTTATAATTAAATAATTTATTACTACAAATACCTAATATATTATTATTAATTGAAATATAATAATTATTATTAATAATTTCTATTTTTGTAAAATTAATTAATAAATCAAATGGAATAATTATTTTCATATAATTATCTACTATAATATCCAATGATATTATATCTTTCAAATCTATATATGCTGGAATAATTAAGCATTCTAATATATTTGCATCATATTCTTCTATTTCAATATTATTATTAGATGAACATTTCTTTTTATTTAAGTTAGAACTATAAAAAATTGTATCAATATTACTATTAATAGATAATTGAACTAATAAATTAGAAACTTCTTTATCCATTTATTTATTTATTTATTATAATTTATTTTTAAATTAAAAAATCAAGATACCGATAATAATTAATATTTTTGATATCAACACTAATATCTTTATTTTTAAATATTTCATATAATTCATTAATTTCATTAAAGTTTCTAAAACTAACATAATTGCTAGTTGATGTTTTTAATCCAATAATAACATTAAATAATTCGTCTTTTGAGAAATTATTTAATTTATTAAAACTACGGTTAGACCTATAGTTATGTCCTCCTAACAAGTCAATTAAATAATATTTTAGTTCTTTACAATTATAATAAACTTGTGTCATTAGTTTCTTGCTTTTAACACACTTGAATGGTTCACAACAATATAGTTCTTTAATAGTATTTTTCAACCATAACATATCTGAAGAATATTTATTATTAGGAATAGTTGATTTATTATCAAATATCTCAAAATATAAATAGTTGTTATCGTTAAATTTACCATTCATAATAAACATACCAATTAAAATATAGTTATCCATTTTTAATAAATAATAAAAATATTTATAATCAATAAATTAAATTATCAATTTTTCTACACCTTCTTTAGAAAGCGTTGTTAAATTTATGCAATTTTTTATTTTTTAATAACACAATTATTATCAATAATATTTGTTAATGATGACATATCAAAATTAGGGCAATTAGTTAAATCTAATATACAATTATGTAATTTTATATTATTAAAACTTGATAAATTTATACAATTAGAAAAATCAATATAACAATCATTAAAAATAATATTATTATTTTTAGGTAAATATAATAAAGAATTATTAGAAAAATTAATATATTTAATATTATTACATTTATTTAATATTTTGAGCAAACAACCTATATAATTATCATTTAATATATATTGTGGAAAATCTATTTTATAAATATAATTATTATATTTATTTACAAATTTTTCAAGCCTACCATAAAAATATAATGATGATATTTTTTTAGATAATCCTATTTTTGGATATTTTAATATAATATTATCCATATCTTTTAAATTATCATTAATCGTTATCATATAAATATCATTATCATTATTAATAATTGGATTAATATATTTAATATTGCTTTTTATAAAATTATTAAAAAATTTATTAATATTTAATAATTTTATTATATCTTGGTGACTTGATTTATTCAAAATCAATATAATAATATCTGAGGGTAAGAATTCAATATTATCCATTTAATGTAATAAATAATAATAATTATTTATTAAAATAAATTTAATCAATTTTTTCTAAAACATACAACGCAATTTTTTTTAGAAAAAATTACATGTATATTACTGCAATTTTTTTATTTAATTAAAACATTTTCAACATTATAACATTTATTATCAGTATCAAAAAAAGATACTTTTTCATATTTATATTTATCAACTACAGACATTACCTTTAAAAATGTATAATCAATAGAATAATATTTATTAGGGTCGTTATAAAAACAACTAATAACACTTGGAGAAGAACACATTGCGGGGTCATTTGGGTCCATATCATTCATATTAACTACATAAATAGAATTAAATTCTAATGAAGAATTTGTAATTCCAACATCCATTCCATAATTTCTTAAAATATTATAATATTTATTAGAATCTTCAATATTTTTAAGATTAGCAGTTAACTTATATTTTGTTAATGTATGATTAAAATGCATACCTTTTACTACTTGATGTAATTTAAAATAGTTATCAATATTCAAAATTTCATTATCAATATTATTAACAAAATTAATTAATTCATCAGTCAATTCAAAAGATAAATAATTATGATAATTATCATAATCATCATTATCATCATCATATTTAATATCATACTTTTTAATATTAAATAATGTATCAATAATATCAATAACTAATTGAATATCTTTTTTCCCTTCTCCTTCATCATCAGAGAAATTATATAGTGTCATATATCTACAAAGTTTAAACATTAATTTATTAGAAGAATAGCACATTTCACCACAAGAAATATAAATACCCATTAACAAATATTTATAATCATCTAAACTTATATCATCATCATTATCAGCCACTTTTGCAGTAGATAATTTTTTAGTAGTAATAGCAACATAATCTTTAATAGTTAGTTCATCAATATTCTTCCACACTGGTTTGTATGTATTATTATCATTTTTTTGAATAGTTAAAACTTGATTATTCCTAGTTAGTTGAATTGGTCTTGTCTTGAATACATTTAGTTCTAAAATAGGTTCATATCTTGTTGAAACATTATTAATTGTTACAAACTCATTATCAACACTATTATAAACAATATCACCTTGTTTAGCATTATTGACTTGTTTTGAGCCATTATTAAAAGTATAAATATTACCGCTAAACATTTTTAATATTAAAATTAAATAAATTTTTAAATAAAGTTTCAAAAATCTTCACTAAAATCAAATACTTGATCCTTAGTATTATTAAGGACAGATGCTTTTTGATATTGTGTAGGTCTAAATTCAAAGAAATTAGTTTTACCTTCAACAGAAATACTTTCCATAAAATCAAAAGGATTTTTAGTATTCCAAATCTTATTATAACCTAAATCTACTAATAATCTGTCAGCAACAAATTCAATATATTCTGTCATTAATTTAGAATTCATACCTAAAAGAGCACAAGGTAAACTATCACAAATGAATTCTCTTTCAACTTCAACAGCATCTTTAAACATTTCGTGAATAACCTTTTCATCTAATTTATTTTTTAACATTGAATAAAGTAGAACAGCAAAAGAACAATGTAATCCTTCATCTCTAGCAATCAACTCATTAGAAGCACATAATCCAGGCATTAAATTCTTTTTCTTGAACCAGAAAATAGCACAGAAACTACCAGAAAAATAAACACCTTCAAAAATAGCAAAAGCGATTAATCTTTTAGCAAAACTATCATCAGACTCAATCCACTTAATAGCCCAATCTGCTTTCTTAGCAATACAAGGGAAATTTTTAATAGCATCAAATAATTTTTGTTTTTCTTCAGGGTCTCTAACAATATTATCAATTTGTAAAGAATATGTTTCTGAATGAACCCCTTCCATCATCATTTGAAAAGTATAAGCAGTAATTGCTTCTCTAATCTTAACATCATTTAAAAATCTTTCACCAAGATTAATATTAACAATAGTATCAGAAGAAGAAAAGAATGCTAAAATCATTTTAATAAAATGTTGTTCATTAGAATTTAAATTTAAAAAATGGTCATAATCTTTAGAAAAATCAATTTCTTCCGCAGTCCAAAATGTGGCTTGTTGTTTTTTATATGCTTGCCAGATAGTTGGATTTTGGATAGGATAAATAGTTAATCTGTTATTTTCAGGATTAAGCAGGTATTCATCGTGTTCTTTTGTGTCTAAAGAATTATTTTGAAAAACATTATTTTTAAGTTTAGTATCTAATTCATACATTTGCGACTTGATTTCAGGGGTAATAGTTGAGGACATTTTTATTATATTAATATAGTATGATATATTCTTAATAAATTTTTATATCAATTTTTTTATTTTTCTATAATATTTATAATGAATAATAACATTAACAAATTAAGTTTTAATAATGAACCAACCCTAATTGATAAAAAATTAATAATTTATTTTAAAGATTATAAGCAAAATAGACCAAAAGGATTATTTGAATCCACTTGTGATAATTGTATTAATTTTTCAAAAAATAATTATGGATTTATATTATTATTTATTTTATTAAGTTTATTATTATATGTCAGATATATAGAAGTTAATAAAAAAAAGAAATATATTAAAAAATTAGTTGAACAAAAAAAATTAAAAAAACAAAAAATAGTAAAAATTGATGATGAATAAATTATTTAAAGATTATTATAAATATTTTAATAATGTCTTTAGAAAATAATATTGTGCCAAAAAGTAAATTTTTAGAAAACTATAATGTATTTTTAGAACATCTAAAATGTGTTTTTTCAGATAGTGTTGAAAATGTTGAATATTTTTTAAATGAAAGTGATGATGATAAATATACAAGATGTTTATCATTTGTATCATCATTTAACGATGAAAACTTTGATTTATTTGTTAAATCAAAACTCAAGGTATTTTCACACAAGTCACCAGATACCCTTGCTATTTCATCAAGTTTATTTATGGTTAATAATGAATGTAAATTGTATTTAAAAGAATTACTTAATAATCAACCAGATGAATTAAAAAAAATTATTTGGAACGATTTACATTTACTATATTTAACTACTGAATCAACAAAAGATGGTAATAATCAAAGTCAATCAAGGTTAGAAAAGTTAGTAGCAGTATTATCTGAAAATGATGGTTCAATTGATAAGGTAAAGATGATGAAAGAAAGGTTAAATCAAGTTATTGGAGATGATATTAATGATGCAACTAAAATGATGTTAAATGATATGGTAGAAGGATTTAGTAAAATTTTAGAAAATCCGAATACAATGTTTCCAGAAATGTTAAATATCACTACAATGATTACAACAAAATATGCTGATAAAATTAATAGTGGTGAGATTGAAGTAGAAAAAGTATTAAAATCATCTTTATCAAGTTTCCCTAATCTAAATCAAGATATGGTTAATGGTATTTTATCAATGTTAACTAATAAGAATAATTCAAGTGTTAAGAAAGAAAAAGTAGTAATGGATGAAAACTTTTCAACAGCAAATGTAGAACAAGGAACACTAGAAGAAAAAGATAATAGTTTTAAGGTTAGAAGTTTATTACCAGTATTATCATCATTAAACAAAATGCAAGGCTCTAATAATATTATGGAAATGGCATCTGGTATGTTAACTCAAGATAATATTGCATCATTCCAATCAATGATGGGACAAATGCAAGAATCAGGTCAGATGGGTGATATGATGTCATCACTTCAAACAATAATGGGGCAAATGAAAGAATCTGGGCAAATGGATGAAATGATGTCATCACTTCAAACAATGATGAGTAATAGTGGTGAAGAAAATAATTTACAAGATATGTTTAAACAATTACAACAATCAGACCAAGTTAAAAATATGGTATCGCAGTTACAACAATCAGAACAATTTATGGGAATGGTAAATCAATTTCAACAATCTGATTTATATAAATCAAATGAAGATACAATTGTAGATATGCAAGAATTATTAAATTTGACTAGAGATGATAGTTCTACAAAAGAATAATAATTAGTTATTTTTTTTATTTATTTTTTTAGTTATTTTAAAAAGATAAATTTATTTATTTTTTTACCCTATATAAACAATATTTTAGGTTAATATTATAATGGAAAATTATAATATTAATATAAATGACCCAGATTATGAGATTGAATTATTTTGGTATTCATTCAAAGAATCAATGTATAATTTTTATAATTCATTAAATTATGAATGTAATAATATTAATATTAATAATAATATTGTAGTAGATAATATTTCGGAATGGTCTAAGGAATTAAATTTATTAAAAAAAGAAAAAAATTATAATGAAATACAATTCAAAATAAAAAAATATATGTCATTATTCGCATTAGATTTAATAACATATAGTGATTTATTATATCATGATTCAATTTTTGTTGCAAATATTAGAAGATGGAATAAAATAACAACATCATTAATAATATTAAATCCTACAAATTCATTAAATAATATTGATAACATTGAGGATAAAAAAATTAAATTCTTTTTTATTTTCTTTACTTTAAAACAACACGGTGTTTCTACACGAGATATTGATAATTTAAAAAATTATGATAAAATATTTATTGATAATAATTATGATAATTTTATTATTTATAGTTTAGAAAATAACAAACCAAAAATATTAGAATTATTAAAAGATATTAATTCTAAAAAATTAAAAGAAGATGTTAAAAGATTATTACCAAATTTTAAATTTAATATTGATAGTAAGATGGTTAAAAACTGTCAGAAATATAAAAATATTAATTTATAATGGTAAAAACTGTTTTTAATAAGTAAAAACTGTTATAACGGTAAAAAACTGTTAATAACGGTAAAAAACTGTTATAACGGTAAAAAACTGTCAGAAATATAAAAATATTAATTTCTAATTATTGTTTAATGAGTAAAAAATATGTATTCACAGAAAAAGATTATAACTCTGGAGATGGTATGATAACATCTATATGGGGTCCGCCAATGTGGCATATATTACATACAATTAGTTTTAATTATCCAGTTAATCCAACAGAAGAACAAAAGAAATATTATTATAAATTTTATCATAATTTAAAAAATATATTACCTTGTAAATATTGTAGGGATAATTTAAAAAATAATTTAAAAAAATTACCGATGACTATGGATGTATTTGAAAGCAGGGATACTTTGAGTAGATATATTTATGAATTACACGAATGTGTAAATAAAATGTTAGGTAAAAATTCTGGTTTATCTTATGAAGATGTTAGAGAAAGATATGAAAATTTTAGGTCAAGATGTTTATCAAACCCAAAAACAAAAGGTATAGAAAATGGTTGTACTGAACCTAAATATGGTGTCAAATCAAAATGTGTATTAAATATTATCCCTAAAGATGAAAGAAAGAAATCATTAAAAATAGACCCAAGATGTAAAATTACTAATAAACCACAAAATTAATGATAAATTCTATGACGTTTGAAATAGTGTCTAGGATAATTAATAGTTCTATAAGAATATGAAGGGAAGAAATAAGGTATTCTAGTATATGACCTTATATATGGTTCATAAAATATATTCATACCTCCAATATTATTAATCATTATTTGGTCTAATACTTTATCTTTACTTAATTCTTTTTTAATATCATGTTCGCCTTCAACAAGTTCAATAGTTTTAGCATAACCTATTTTTTTATTATCTTCTTTATATTTATAAATTAATTTAACATAATGGTTAAAAGGAATATAAACTCTAATAACATTATCAGACCTAAATAAATAATTAATATCATTATCATATAAATTATTAGTTGTATTTATTTTATATTTTTTGATTAAACTATCATCTAATCTTTTAAATTCAATCATATCAGTAAAATCCATAAATCCTTCAATGTCATCAGAATATATTATTAATATACAAATCAATATAGCAAATAATAAAACCCTTATCATTATAAAATAATTAGATAATTATTTTATAATAATTGATTAGATTAAATTATTTATTATTTATTATTTATTAACACTATATTATTTATTATTCATTAACACTATATTATTTATTATTCATTAACACTATATTATTTATTATTCATTAACACTATATTATTTATTATTCATTAACACTATATTATTTATTATTCATTAACACTTTCTTCACTAGATTGGTTATTTAATTCTTGTTCAATAGCATTAATTTCATCTTTTGATAAATCTAGTTCTTGAATATGTTTAGGTTCTTCTTCTTTTACTTTAGTAGGTCTAGTATTAGCAGATTTAGATTTAGTAGCAGTTGTAGAAGATTTAGTAGGTCTCGTAGCAGTAACAGGTTTAGAATTTGTATTAAATAAATCAAACTTTTGTTTAGGTTGAGGTATTGTTAATTCATCATCATCATTATTATTATTATTATTATTATTATTGTTAAGATTGTTTCTTGAATTTTTATTTTTTCTATATTGTAAATATAAAACAACAGCAATAACAACAACAACGACTATAATACCAGCAGTAACATATTTATTATTAATACTTTGTTTTAGTGTAGTAAATTTATTTAATAATTGTGATAATATTGTTTTATTATTATTATTATTTAATTCATTTACAAGACGGTTAGCATTGTTATTTAAATTATTATCTGAGTTCATTAAGTCCATTATATAATAATATAAAATTTTTAATTTAGTATCTAAACTCACTTAAAATAAGATTTTGGTTTTATTTAATAAATGGGATTTGATAGATTTGCAAATTTTATATTTAAATCAATTAATAGTGATTGCATAGAAGAAGTTAATATAAATAATAATATGAAACCTTTAATTTGTAATAATATTATATTTGATGTAAATTTTTTAATATATCAAGAAATTATTAATATTGAAAATGAAATTAATGATATTATTAAAATATTATTATGTATAGAATCTAACAACAATGAAAATATAATAAATCTTATTTTATCTATTATAAAACAGAAACATTGGGAAATATATTATAACCAAATTGAAACAATTTTTAAAGATGATAATCCAAGTGACATTATTAATAAATTTTTATTTTTAATAACAAATAAAATATCAACAGATTCTTGTATTAACATATCTTTTATAGAATATATTATATATGAAAAAATATTAATAGTAATGAAAGATTATATAGAAAAGTTTCATTTCACTAAAAAATTTAATTTTGTTAATAATATTATTATTTTTTTTGATGGAATACCTTCTTTCTCAAAAATTATTGAACAACGTAGAAGAAGAACTAAAAACTTTTTAGAGATGAATGAAAAGAAAATAAAATTCAAATATTATTTTGACAATATGATACCTAATTATACAAAATTATCAGATAGTATTAATAGTATATATTTTGAAGATAATAAAATATTTGACGAATTATATTTTGATTATTTTAAATGGTTAAAAAATAGATTCAGTATAGATAAATCATTCGGTCCTTCTTCAGAGTTTATTATAAATTTTGAGAATTATTTAAAATCAAGATTTAATACTTTTTTTGACAAAACAAATATTATTATAAACAATGCAGAACAAAATGGTGAATCTGATATTAAAATTTTTAAATATATATCTCAACTGGAAGATATAACTGGTGATTTTTGCATTCATACAACTGATTCTGATTTAATACATCATATATTAGTTCAGCAAGTATATTATAATTTAATTAATAAAGATGTTAATTTAACAGTTGTTAAATATTTAAAAAATTATAATAATATTGGATATGCACAAATATTAGATTCACAATTAATAATTAATAATATAACATCATATTATTCTAATTTAACAAACAAACCAAAAAATATAAAGATTATATGGGATTTATGTTTTATATTTTATTTATTCGGTAATGATAATTTACCTTCATCATTAGAAGTAGGTCCAGAATTAGGATTAGAATATTTTTTAAATTATGTAGCAGATAATTCTGATGATAACATTATTAATTTAGTAAATGGTAATATTGATATAAATTTATTAAATCTATTAAAATTTTTAAAAAAAATAAATAATGATAAAAAAAAAAATATTACAAGAATTATTTTACAAAGATATTTTAAAATTAATTTACAATTAATTAATTTATTTGTAGATGAATTAAAATTTGATTTTAATGAAATATTAAATGCTCTAAAATATTTTATTCATTATCAAAAAACAAAATTATCAGATATAGAATTAGAAGATTTAGATGAAGATGATTTGAGAAAAAAGATTGTTTTTAATGATGATAATAATGATAATAATAATGATGATAATAATAATGATAATAATGATAATAATAATGATGATAATAATAATGATAATAATGATAATAATATACTAACTGATAATATTAAAAAAAAGTTATTAGATAATGAAGCATTAATATTAGATAATATTAATTATAGTAATAATGATTATATGGGATTAATATTATATAATAAACCAATTAATATTTCTAATAATGATGCTTATCAAGATTTATATTCATTTATAATTGATATAACAAATAGCGAACAAATAGTTAAAATACCATATTTATATGACCATATAGATTTAGAACATCATTTAAAATTATTAGAAAAAACAACAAATAATGAAATGTGTAATGATTATTTAAAAAAAATATATCATTTATGTAAAACAACATTTGGCAATATGAAGGACCATTTTAGTAATAATTTAACATATTATAAATATAACTATATCCCAACCATAAAAGAATTAATAACATTTTTAGAAAATAATGATATTAAAAATATTAATAATATATGGGATAAAGATATAATTAATGATAACACAGATAATTATGTTAATTCGGTAAATCATCATATTATAATAACACCATTTTTATTAGAATTGAATGAAAGCCTGGTACATTATTCAAATGATATTATTAAATCACTTATATTAAATTCATCTCACATTAGTAATTTATGGTTAGATATTAACAATATTGATAATTTTGATTATAGAAATATAGATATTAGAAAATATTTATTATTATGGAATAAGTGTAAAATTGAAATGTAAAAATATTATATTAAATATATTAATGGAAGATATTATAAAATATAATAATGATTACAGAAAATATTATCACAATGTATTGAATAATAATATTAAATATACAATAGTTACTGATAAATTATTAACTGAATCATATGTTATGATTTATGTTAATTCTGGTTCTGGTAATGAACCAAGAGGCTATGATGGATTAGCACATTTTTTAGAACATTTAATATTTTTTGGTAGTAAAAAATATCCTAATATTGATTTATTAAAATTTATTTCAGATAATGGTGGTTCATCAAATGCTTTTACATCATTAACTGAAACTGCTTATTTTTTTAATATATTAGATGACAATTTAGAAAAAGTTATTGATATATTTAGTAATGCTTTATTAGACCCTTCATTTTCAGAAAACAACGTTAAATCAGAAATGAATAATGTTAATAGTGAATATATGAGGGGGATACAAGATGATAATAATATATTTATTAGGTTTGTATTATCACTTACAGATGATTTTAATTTATTAGCAGTTGGTAATAATAAGACATTATCTAAACCAGATATAATAGATAAAATTAAAGAATATCATAATAATTATTATACTACTGACAATATATCAATATGTATTGTATCATCAATAGATAGAGTAAAAATAGATAAAATGATAAATAAATATTTTTCATTATTGAAAAAATCAGTAAGAAAAAATGATACATATGATTTATTGAATAAAGATTTAATAATAAAAAATATAAATAAAACATATTATTTACAATCTATATCAGATATAAATATATTAGTATATATTTGGAATATACCACACAAGTTATTACAATTTAATAAAGAGTTTGATATATTATCTGATATATTAAATAATAATTCTAAATTGTCATTAACAATATATTTAAAAAATTTAGGTTATATTAATAGTATTAATAGTAGTGTTGATGAGATTGGGATATTTACTATAAAAATATCATTAACAGATATGGGATTGCAACATTTAGAAACAGTAGAAAATATATTATTTAATTTTTTAGATAATATAATCAACTATGATAATAATGAATATGCAAAATATTATAATGAAAAAATAATAAATGAATTTAAATGGAATTCAGTATCTGATATAATTAGTTTATGCGAAACTATATGTTCTAATTCATTTATATATAATCCAAAAGATTTATTATTTGGTAAATATAAAATAGATAAAATAAAATCAGATGATGAATATAGAAATTATTTTAATAAATATATATCAAGAGATAAATTATTAAAAATTATATCAACAAATAAATTTGATTTTGATAGTTATGATATATTTAATCATTATAATGTAAAATATTGTGGTTTAGAACATAAAATAACATATAACAATAAAATAAAATTAAATATTGATAGAATGTATGAAATATTAAATAGTAATAATGATTATTTTAATATAAATTCAAAAATAATAAAGATTAGTGATAATAATAATTATCCAACATTAATAAATAAAAATATTTGGTATTGTGGTAATTCATCATTTAATGAATCAGATATTTGTATAAATTTATATTATTATAATAAAAAATTAGTTAGCACAATTCATAATTATGTATTAACATTAATGGCTATACGATTATTAAATGCAATAATAGATATTGAACTATATAAAATATTTGAATCAGAATTTAATATTTCATTAAGTCTTAATTATAAAATTAGTTGTGTTATAATAACTATAAATGGATTAAATGATATTGAAAAAATAAAAAACATAATTGAAAAATTAAATTATTTACTTGATAATATACCATTTGAAATATTTACAGATATATATATTGAAAATAGTATCAGAGATATTATAAAAAATTTAAAAAATAATATATTTATGGAGCCACTAGAATATTCATCATTATATTTAAATAAAAATATGTATAAATATTATTATCATCCATTAGAATGTTTAACAGAAATAGAAAAAATTAAAATAAGTGATATTAAAAACCAAATGTCTAATTTATTAAATAATACAGTATTATCAGCATTTATATATGGTAATATTACTAAACAAGATAGTAATGATATTATTAAAATGTTTCCAAATAAATTAGGTAGTTATAAATTTTTATTAAATCATAATATTAATAAAAAAATATCTGTTAAACATCCAAATAAAAAGGAACAATCATCATCATTATTTTATTATTATGAATGTGATACCCAAGAAAAAGGGTATGATTTATTAATAATAACAAAAGCAAAGTTATTATTAGAAATTATAAACCAATTATTTTTTGATATATTAAGGTCAAAACATCAATTAGGTTATATAGTAAATATGTCATCAATAAAAATAAAAAATAAATATTATATTACTCAAAAAATACAAACAGAAAAAGATATTAAACAATGTAAAATATTAGTAAAACATTTTAATAAAAATATAGGAAAACATATAAATGGTTTATCAGATAAAGAATTTAATAATTATAAATATAATTTATATAAACATTTATCAAAACCATTTAATACATTTGGTGAACAATATTTAGTATATAGTGATGAAATATATAGTCAAGAATATGTATTTGATAGAAAATATAAAATGGCAAAGTATTTATATAAAATAAATAAACAAGATATTATTGATTTCTCATATAAATATATTAATAAAAAAAATAGAGCAAGTATTATTATAAAATAATTATTTTTTCAAAATATTTTATTGTAAAAAGAGGGCGTTATATTTAAAAAAAACATAACACCTAAAAGGCGTAAAAATATGTGTTTCTTTACATATTAACACACCCTCTATAAAAAGAGGGAGTTATGTTTTAAAAAAAACATAAATGTAAAATATGTATCTGCGATAAATCCTATTATTGCAAATAGATATAAAATATTTTCTAAATCATTCTTATTAGGTTTTTTATAAAAATAATATGTTAGCAATCCAAACATTGGGATAGCAAATATATCACCAATATGAACTATATTTTTATCAGTTAAATTAATCATATATTATACTTTACATTTTAATTTAACTTCATCTGTTTTATAATAATTATGGTTATAAAATAAATTACAATCAAATGCAGTTTCTTTTAATGCTAATTCAAATTCACTAATTAATTTATTTTTTTGTTTTGCTAAAGACCATATATATTGGTCAACAGTTTTTATATCAGGATAAGTAGCAAGATATAAATATACATTAACAAATCTTTTTGATTTAGGAACATCTTTATGAGAACAAAATCTAATTGCCCTTCCCATAATTTGAAACATTCTTGACATATTCCAATATGGTTCCATAATATGTACCTGTTCTACTCTTAACAAACTAACACCTTCTTTAATTGAAGGACTACCTAACATAATTTTAATTTTAGAACCATTTGAATTTTCTTTTTGATTAAAAATATATTTAATTTCATCTTTTACAGTATTAGGTTCATCACCAGTCCAAATAGCAAATCTTTTATTACCTTCACCATATGTTTTATAATCTTTCCATCCATGATATTCTAAAAATTTAACAAATGCTCTAATCCCACCAAGTTCTTTAAAATTAGAATAAACAAATATAGGACCATCTGAACTATTTATTTTTTTATACATTTTATAAAATTTTATAGAATATTCACTAATATTTTGTAATTGTAATGCTTCATCTTTGAAAGAATAATAACCTTTTTCACCAATACTTTTATTAGGGAAAGCAACATTAGAAATCATCCTTGGTCCTAAAAAAAAGTTTTGTGAAAGATTTAATATATCTACATTTTTAAAAGAACCTCTAACATATCCTTCAGTACTAAGACTAGTTAAATAACTTTTGTGTTGAAAAGAACCCATTCTACATTTAACTACTTTAAATTCAGTTTTAGGATATGCAACAGGTGGTGCACCTCTATAATATGATATCAAATTATTTATTTTTTTTCTAAATTTTTTCATATTATGCGATTTATAAGACATATTTGATTTTTTAAATTTTAAATATGTTTGATTAAAAGTATCTATATCAAATATTTCTTTTTTTTTTAATAAATTAAGTGTTAATGCAACTTCAATAGGTTTATCAAACATTGGTGTAGCAGATAATAATAACATTTTTAAAGTGTCATTAGAATTATTAATAATTTTTTTTAACATTTTATAAAATGTACCAGATATAGATATCATATTTTGAACCTCATCAATAATTAATAAAGTATCATTTAATTTTTTTATTTTATTTAATTTAATTAATTCAATAAATTTATGATAAGAATATATTGTATAATATTTTTCAATTCTTTTATTTGTTCTTATAATTATTTGTTCAAATTCTTTATCACCAGGTTTATATTTTTTTAATAGTTTTCTTTCTAGATTGCTAATATATTCATCTCCAGGACATTCTGACCTTAACTCATTAACAAAATTTCCAATAAGTGCTGCCGGAAGAACTACAACAATATTTAATTTTTTTTTAAATTGTTCAGCGATAGATATAGCAGTACAAGTTTTACCAGCACCAATCTGATGAAATACTAATATACCTCTAGTATCTTTATTATTAAATGGACTTAATTTACTAGTTAATAAATCAGGTAAAAATTCTTGTTGGGCTTGTAATTTAAATTTTTTAGGAAGGCAGAATTCTTCCATTTTTTCATTGGATTGTTTAACTTTATATTTTTTAAATTGTTCTGTTATAGTATTTTTATTGCCACCAACTTTATTAATATAATAATTATTATCATCAGAAGAATAATTATTATCATCATCAGATGAATTATTATTATCATTATCAGAAGAATAATTATTATCATCAAATAAATAATTATTATTATTGATATTATTAAATAAAACTTTATCAATGCTATGTAAAATATTATTATCGCGTAAAATAGTCATTATTTAATAATTAGATAAAAAAATAAATATTATTTATTATATTATGATTTTATCTAATTTAGAAATTAATAATTTAAAAAGTGTGCTAGACAAAGAACGTTTTATTATAAATAATTATGAAACTATTTTGTCAAAAGATGAAAATTATAATGATTTTGAGATATTAATTAATTTAATGATTGATATAATGTCACATAGAAATAATAAATGTATTAATGATAATACAGAATGGCATTATATAATATTTAGAATATGTTTATTAACTAATGGTTATAAATTATTAAATAAAATAAATTATTTTATTGATAAAATAAATAAAAAAGAATTTTTATTATATTCTTCATTAAATTCAAATCTTCTTGTATTTTTATTTTGGTATAGACAAAAAGATATTATAAAATCAGATGATTTTATGTTGGATTTAATAAAAAATGCAATTAAAAATGATGATGAAAGAATATTAAATTTAATTCTTAAAGATATAAATAATTATAATAATTTTGATACATATGATATTGAAAATATTATAACAAAACTATTTATATCAAATATACCAAAAAAATTTGTTTTGAGGAAAATGAAAATAATAAATAATTATATTAATTTATCTAATTATTTTAAAAATATATTAGATATACTAATTAATTTTAACATAGAAATTATACCATATTTATTTAAATATTATAATAATAATGTTGATTTTGAAATATTAATAATGTTATATTATTTAGTAAATAATAAAAAATATAAATTAGAAATAAATGAAGAATATAATGTTATTATAAATATAAATAATTATAATTATAAAAAATATGATTATTCTAAATTAGAAAGATTATCAAATAATTTTTTTAATAAATCATCTTTTGACAATATAGTTAATAATAATTTTAGTAACTATTTTTTATTTTTTGTAAAAGATTTATTTAATAAAAATATTACATATAATAAAACTAATTTATTAAAAATATTTTATAATAATAATTTTAATAATTATATAATAGATTATTTTTATTCATCTAATAATCTGTTTAGATATGATTTAAAAAAACATAATACAGAACATAGATTATTATTATTAACTAAATATTATGTTAATAATAAAATTAATGATAATATAAAATATAATAAATTATTATTTTTATTAAGAATATATATTAGAAAATATAAAAAAAATAAAATCATTTATCATAAATCAATTATGTATAATGTATTAAATGAAATTAAAAATAAAAATATAAATATGTTGTCAAATAATAAAAATTTAATAAAAAATATAAATAATAATAATATTATTGTTAATAAAATATTATTAAAAAAATATAGTGTTACTGCTGAATATGATGAAACAAATAATATTTATTATATATTAGATATAGATATACCTAACTCTACAAATATAGATAAATATTCATTTTTATTATCATTACACCCAGTTACAAAAGATATAATAAATAATATTTATAATTATAAAACTGTTGAAGAAATAGAAAATATATATAGTTTAAATAATTTAAACTGGATACCCAAAATAGGATTATTTATTGATAAATAATTCTGATTTGGTTATTTTTTTACTGAATACCCAAAATAGGATTATTTATTGATAAATAATTCTGATTTGGTTATTGTTTTACTGATTATTGTTTTACTGATTATTTTTTTACTGGTTATTTTTTTTACTGGTTATTGTTTTACTGGTTATTGTTTTACTGGTTATTGTTTTACTGGTTATTTTTTTTATAAAAATAAATTATTAAAACAACAATTAATACAAATGTCCCACAACCAAAATATCTAGTTAATGTGATATCATCTTTTTTAAATAAATGAAAATTATTAAAATAATCAATAAATTCAAATTGTTTATTTGGGTTATTATGTGCATAATTTAATTGTTGAACTCCCATATGTGCTAATCCTAAATATAAAAATATAATATAAATTACAAGTATTTTTTTATTATTTAATGAATATACATAATAAAAAATCATTACTAAAAATATAAAATCTGTTAAATGGTCTAATATATCTCCCACTTTTGTAACACTATCTGTTGTTCTTGCCAAGTGACCATCTAAACAATCCATAAAATAAAAAATCATAATTAATACAATTGGAATAAATTTTTTATTTGTTTTGAATAAATAATTATATATAAAATATAATAAAAATAATCTTGTTAATGTTATTTCGTTAGGTGTTATCTCATATTTAACACAAAATTTAATCATCTTATCACATAAACTAATTATATGATTATCTATAGGGTTTTCAATATTTGTTGATATTTTCCTACCATTGTTTATTGATACTTTACTATCATTACCATTTAATAAAAAGTTATTATTATTCATTAATATATATTATAGAATATATTTATTTACCTGAGAATAATATTTTTTATAAATAAGAATACTCATCAGTTCCAGTATATGCTTCAATTGTATCTTTTGTATCTTGTTGTTCTACATTCATTTGATTAGATGAAACTAATTCTTTTTCCTGTTGTTGGTTAGGCATCATATTATAATTATTTCCTTGTAAATTATTAACTATTTGTTCTCTTAATTTATTTTGAACAACTTCATGTGATTTAGCCTTTGTTACAGATATTTGAATTAAATTCTTTTCTAAAATATTATCTAATGATAATTGCCCTGTAAAATTGACAACAATTAAATTTGCTAAAGCAAGTGCACTAGGTTCATCTTTACTAGGTATAATTAATTCTCCTGTTCTTGGGTCAAAATTAAGATTTGGTATAATTTGTTTCCAACTTTCATAATCATTTAATGATGGGATTCTAATTTTAATATAAAAATAATAAGGATAATCATCATTAGGATTATATAATACGCGTGACCAAGGATTATTATTTCCATTTGGCATATCAATTTCAGAAATATTAGCACGGGTAACTCTTCTTATATTATGGTCTAATTCAACATTATCACTAAATTGAACTGATTTTTGTTTTGGTTTAATTATATTTTCACTATTATTATTCTTTACTACTTGTTGTTTATAGGTTTCATATAATTGTTCAAAAATAATAAATAATATTATAACAATATAAAATATTCCTACCATTATTATTTTTAGTTAGAAAAAATATTATAATTAAATATATTATATGGAAAAAATAGAAATTGAGATTATATCATATTTACAAAATAATATTAAAAATGATTATGTTATAAATATTTTACATTTTGTGTCTAATATTTTAAATATTAGTTATTTAATATCTAAAAAAAATTATATAATAACATTATTTATATTAATAATAATATATTATAATTTAACAAATAAAACAATAAATTTTAATTTGTTATCTTGTAATTTATTATTATTATTAATATTATTAATTTGTATTTTTACTATAAAAAAAATGGTTAAAAGAACCAGACCATTTAATAAATATAAAAATATTAAAAATTTAGAAACATTACCTATTGATAAATATTCTTTCCCATCAGGTCATTCTGCTACTGCTTTTATGATTGCTTATATTATTAGTAATAATAAAAACTTTATGTTATTCCCTATACTAGTTGGTATAAGTAGAATGTATTTAGGAGTTCATTATTTATCTGATGTTATTGGTGGGTTTTTATTATCAATGTTTTTAATTTATATTTTAGATTAGGATAATTAATTAGATTTTATAGGATAAAAATTAATTAGATTTTCTAGAATAATAATTAATTAGATTTTTCATAAACAATTATTGTATTATTGTCATCTTTTTGTATAAAATACCAATACATTGTAAATAATGCTAATGTAACTATATAATATTCTTTCATATATTATATAATAACATTATAATTCTGGAAACATATTTTTATTATTAATATCTAATACTGTTTTTTTATTATTATTTTTTAAATTTTTATAATCATCCCATGGTGGTAATCTAGGATTAAAATGTCTTTTTGGCTTTAAATTATGTAAACCTAAAATATTATTAGTTGGTTGGTTTTTTGTTTGTTTATTATTAATATTATTATTTTGCTTTTGTTGCTTTTGCAATTGTTTATGTTGTTGTTGTTTATGTTTAGAACCTGAAGAAATATTATAAAAACTATCAATATTTTTTTTTAAACTAGCATTAAATACAATATTTCTAGTTTCTTCATCTAAATCACTTGCTTCTTTATCATAATCAGTTGTTTCTTTATCATAATCAGTTGTTTCATCATCTAAATTATCATAATCAGTTATTTCTTCATCAGAAATATTATTACTATTTAATGTATCAGAAATATTATTAGTATTATTCATAATAATAATTTATAAATTATTTTTTTAAACAAATATTAAAATATATGAACTATTTTATAATAATTAATTATATTATTAATTATATTATCTATATTATTCATATTAAAAGTTATTTTATATCTATTTTTTGTTAAAGTAAGATTATATCTATTATATTCATCATTAGTTATTATATTATTCAAATATTTTCTAGCATCAATATCATTTTTAAAATAATTATTTGACAACTCATCACAATCAATAGTAATATAATAATGTGTATTTTTATTAAATAATGCTAATTCTAATTCTCTATTCATAATTATAATTATTATTATTTTTTTTTAATTACTTATATAAAAATAATAAATAAAATATTAATTAGTTATTTATCTAGTTTTATAATTTTATGTTGAACTAGAATAGGCATAGATATAATAGTTTCATTATCATAATAAAATTCTCTTAACTTTTCTAATTCTAATAATTCAATTCCAAAATTAATAATTTTATTATTCCAAATATCTAATTGTTTTAATGTTTTTGGTAAATTTTCTAATTTAGAAATATTGTTAGTGTTAGCATCAAATAATCTCAAACCACTAGGTAAGTTTTCTATTTTAGAAATATTATTATGATTAATTGTTAAATATCTTAAACCATCAGGCAAGTTTTCTAGTTTAGAAATTTTATTATGACTAATATTTAATGTATGTAAACTATTTGGTAGATTTTCTATTTTTTGTATATTATTACCATTTAATAATAATTCAATAATAGATGATGGTAAATTATTAATATATTTAATATTATTATTTTTAAGATATAATATATTTAATGTATCTGGAATATTTTCAATAATTTCAATATCATTAAAATTTAAATTTAGTTCAATTAAATTATTAGACAGGTTTTCTATCCTGGTTAATTTATTACAACTCAAATCAATATTAATTAAACTATCTGGCATTTTAATAATTGTATTAATATAATTATTATTAATTAATAACATTTGTAAATTATTTGGTAAGTTATCAATAACAGTTATTTTATTATATGACAAATCTAATATTTCTAATGTTTCTGGTAAATAAGAAATAGTATCAATATTATTATTTGATATATATAATTCTTTTAAGTTTTGAGACAACCCAAATAAACTATTCAAGTTATTATTTTTAATATATAATATTGATAAATTATATGGCAAGTTTTCCAATAATGAAATATTGTTATATGATATATATAATTGATTTAAATTTAATGAAAGATTTTCTATTTTTTTAATTTTATTATGGTCTAAAAATAATGTATTTATATTTTCATCAATGTTTTCAATAACAGTAATATTTTTATCAATCAAATTTAATTCATTATTCTTAATTAAAATTAATTTGTTATCCTTAATCATATTTTTATTATCTTTAATCATTCTAATATATAATATTTAAATTATTTATTTTAATATTATATTTTTCAATTTTTATATCTAATATTATATATATATATGGGTGATTACAAGAAAGGAGATAAAAAGAAAGAATTAGGTAGCATTTTCTTTCATCATGAGGTTAAAAATTATAATAGAAAAGGTGAATCAAACGAAGAATATGCTAAAGAATTAATTATTGATGGTTCAAAAGGTTTAACTATTTCTTATTCTGAAAAGAAAAAAGGTAAATATTTTAGTAAATATATTAGAGAAAAAAGTGATGGTACATATGATTTAATTGAAAAAGAAGGTGATAAAGAAAAGAAAGAAGAACTTACATTAACACAACTTAAAGCATATGTTAAGAAAGAACTTAAATTCGCTAGTGATTATATTAATAAACAAAGAGGTACATTCTCAGGTGGTTCAAGTTGCAATTGTGGTAGCGAACAATGTGGTGGTGCCAAGAAGGCTTCAAAGAAATCATCAAAGAAATCATCAAAGAAATCATCTAAAAAGTCATCTAAAAAGTCATCAAAGAAATCATCTAAAAAGTCATCAAAGAAAGCATCAAAGAAACAATCAGGAGGTGCTAAGAAAAAATCTAAATCAAAGAAATCAAAAACTTGTAACTGTGGTAATTTAGTTGGTGGTGGATGTGAAAAATGTAATTCAAAAAAGAGTTCTAAAAAGACTTCAAAAAAGCGTTCAAAGAAAAGTTCTAGAAAAAATTGAATTAAAAATATATAAATACTAAGATATTATATAATATATAATATAAAGATGTTATATATTACTTGCCCGACATGTGGTTATTTTTTAGGTCAAAAAACTATTGAGTATGAAGAACAAAAAGAAAAGATTTGTTCTAATCCTAATTTATCTACAGAAAAAAGAGAAAAAGAATTAAGTGAATTATTATTGAAACTTGGTTTGAGAAGATATTGTTGTAAGATGAGAGTTATGGCTTATAAAGATTTAGTGCAATATATTATTCCTCCTAATTCTGAATAAAAATTAATTAATTTAATAAAAGATTAATTAATATTTATTTTTTTATATTTAGTTTATAATTTTATATTTAGTTCTATAATGAATTATGAAAATACTTGCTATATAAAAAGTATTAATGAACTTTTTGCATTATATAGAAATATAAATCCTGGCGGAACAAGTTCAAATAGTATATTATCTACAAATAATAGTTCAACAACAATATTATCATCAGGTTCTTCTTTTATAGGAACTGAAGAAACTGTATCAAATTATAATTATATTATGATTTATATAAATTCAAATATTAATAGTTCTAATAATGGTGTTATTGTTGAATTTGCTAACTCAACAGGAAATTATTTTATTAAAAGAGAATTTACATACAAATCAACAGAATTATTTAATATACAAATACCTATATTAGGAAAATATTTTAGATTAACATATGTTAATAGTTCTTCAAATCAAACTAATTTTACACTTGTAACTACGTTAATGTCATCCCCAAAAATGACAAATGGTCACGGATTATTTGATGCTTTTGGTAGGTTAAGAGTTTCTGAAGTTAAAACATTAATAGATGTTACTCATACAGTTGATAAACATTCAATTATGGTTGATGAAAAAACAAATGGTTCAGGAACATCAACACATAATTCCAATTCTTCATGTATAATAACATCAGTAACTAATAATAGTGATTATGTCATTAGACAATCTAGAAAATATTGTATTTATCAACCTGGTAAATCATTATTAATTAAATTAACAGGAATATTAAATTTAAATAATAATTCAGCATTATCTACATCAAGAATAGGTTATTATGATGATGATAATGGTTTTTTCTTTGAATATTCAAATCAAATATTAAAAATATGTAAAAGAACAAAAGTAACTGGTTCCATAGTAAATAATTATGTTAATCAATCTGATTGGAATTTAAATCCATTAAATGATAAATCATTTGGATATATTTTAGACCCTAGTAAAGTTCAAATTTATTTTATGGATTTACAATGGTTAGGAGTTGGTAAAGTAAGATTAGGTGTTGTTCATAATGGTGAATTTGTATATGTTCATGAGTTTGTACACGCTAATATTGAAACTGATGTTTATATAACTAGTGCTAATTTACCAATTAGACACGAATTAATTTCATCTGGAGGACAAGCACAAGCCAAATTAATTTGTTCAACAGTTATTAGTGAAGGTGGTTATGACCCTATTGGTATGACTTTTTCTGCAGGTAGAGGAACAACAGCAATAACTGTTAATAATATTGCTTCAGGAATTGAGACACCAATAGTCGCATTAAAATTAGTTTCATCTAGATGTAGAACAATGGTATTACCAACATCAATATCTATATTAAATACTCAAAATGCAAATATGATTTATTATTTAAGATTATATAGGTCACCTACTCAAGAACCTATTTATACACCACCTTCAACAAGTGCTACCTGGAATACTATAACTAATAGTGCTATCCAATATTCAATAAATACAGCAAGAGTTAGAAATCAATCTGATTCTATTGTTGTATCTCAAGGTTATTTCACATCTAAAGCAGATTATAATATTGATGTTGGTGATATATTTAATAGTTTCTTACAACTAACAGCAAATATTGATGCAGTATCTGATATACTTGTTTTGTCATGTATTAGTTTAGGTAATGATAATCAAGATACATATGGCTCTATACAATGGCGCGAAATATATTGAAAATATATTTTAGGTATTGATATCTCTAAATATACAATGGCTTTAGATATTGATATAGTTTAAATAAATATACAATGGCTTTAGTTATTGATATAGTTTAAATAAATATACAATGGCTTTAGTTATTTTATATTATAAAAAATTGCAGGCTCAAGAAGCCATGTAAAATTTTTTATAAAAAAAATTGATAAAATAAATATTTATGAATAAAAATTTATAATTAATAAAAGATGAATAATATTGAATATATATTTATTAATGCACTAAAAGTTATATTATTAAATTTATATTTTTTTGCTATTTATATATTTATATTAATTTGTCTGAAATATAAATATTCAGAAAGATTTAATAAATTACTTAATTTTAGAAGAAAAAGAAAGTTATTATTTTCCAGCAAACCTATATACAAATATGAAATTATTAAAAATAAGTATTTGTTATAAAATAAAACATATTTATAAAAATAAATAATATAATATTTATAAAATGCATTATATTATTATTTCAATTGCAGTAGTATTATTTGCAACATTTTTTTATGTATTATTATTCAAATGTTATCCTACTAAAAAACAAGTAAATGAAGAAAGAATTAAATTAGTGAGAAATAGATTATTTGTTTAAAAAAATTGATTTATGAATTATTAAAATAATAAAATTATTATTTTAACAATTATGAATATTGGAATTGTTGGAAGTAGAACATATAATGATTATTTAAATGCTGAAAAAGAACTAAATAATCTATTAAAAAATATTGAAATTAATAATATTGTTTCAGGTGGTGCATATGGAGCAGATAAAATTGCTGAATTATATGCGAAAAAATATAATTATAATTTAATTATTCATAAACCAGACTGGAATAAATATGGTAAATCTGCAGGATATATAAGAAACAAATTAATCATAAATGATAGTGATTATATTATTGCTTTCTGGGATGGAGAATCTAAAGGAACAAAAATATCAATAGATTTAGCAAATAAAGAAAATAAAAAACTATATATTAAATACATTTAATTAATATTAAATATATATAATTAATATTTAATCAATAAAATCAATATTTGTTTTATCAACATTATTATTATCATCATTTATTTTAATTTCATTAATATCATTAATCTCTGATAAATCAGTTTCTTTTTTTATTTCATTATTAATAACATCAATAATTTTAATTTCAAATCCTTTTTTCTTATATAATCTTCTTCTAGAATAACCTTGATTAACAAAACAAGGTAATTGGTCTGTAAAATCATAAATAGTTGGTCTAATATTAGGGTCTACTTTTCTAATAATTCTTCCTACTGCTTGTTCTACTTCTTTTCTGGATGTAACCATAAATAAGGTATTTAAATCTGGAATATCCAATGCTTCGGCAGCCATACCATAACTAGCAAAAATAACTTGTGCTAGTGTTGCTTTATCTAACAATTCTTGTTTCATACCACCGATATAAAAATCAGATGTTGTTAATTCTCTTCCATCTAATCTATTTTTTAATAATTTTAAATGTTCTATTCTATCTGATAATATTAAAACTTTTCTACCAGGTTCATCTTCTAAAACTTCTTGTAAATAATCAATAATAAATTTATTACGTCTACCAATAGTAGTTATTTTATTAATGGTTTTAGGTCTATTAACATCTCCTGATTTTAAATAATATTCTTTAAATTTCTCATGTTCTAGATTATATTTAATAATATTAACTAGAACATTGTCATTTTTAGTATTTTCCATTTTATACATAATATCACCAAAATACCAATATAAAATCTTTTCTAAACCATCTGTTCTTTTTGGTGTTGCACTCAAACCAATAGTTATTTTTGAAGCAATAATTGGTAATGCCCTTGAAAAATATTCTGATGGTGCATGATGTGCTTCATCAAAAATAACCATACCGAATTCTTTAAAAATATTTTCATCATATTTATCTTTAGCAATTGATTGTAACATACCAATTACAATATCTTTACCTTCAACATCAATTTTATCTCTTTGTAAAATACCAATTTTAGCATTTGTAAATTGTTCTGCCCTTTCTTTCCACTGATTTAATAAAAATGTTTTATGAACCATAACTAGAGTTTTAACTTTAAATTGTGAAATTAAATATAGTGATAATACTGTTTTCCCGGCAGCACAAGGTAAGCAAAGAACACCTCCACCAATTTTATTAATATGTGGTAATACATTATTAATAATTTCTTTTTGTTTGTCTCTTAAATCTCCTTTGAACTCAATATTAATAGCCGAACCATCTAATTCTTTATTTTTTAAAGGTTTCCCTAATTTAGATAAACCATAATATTTTGGAACAGATAAATAGTTTTCATATTCTTGAAATACTTGTATTTTAGGTGGTTGTTTTTTAATAATACTATATTGAAAAGGTATAATTGGTTTAACAGTCAATTCTTTCTTAACCTCATCAATTAATTTTTTATTATCATCAGTAATAGGAATTAAATATCCTTTTTTAGATAAAATCGTTTTATGAGACATTTATAAATAAATATTATTAAAATTTTAAATAATGTTTATATTTTTCAGTTTTTTATATTTATGTATAACAACTTATTATTTTTATATATAACAACATTTTTTATATATAACAACATTTTTTATATATAACAACATTTTTTATAAAATATAACAACATTTTTTTTATTTATAAAACATAACAAATTATTTTTTATATTTAAAATAATATAAAATTTTTTTATAATGTATTATATATTATTATGAATACTACTACTGATATGCCTAATATGACTTCAACATCTGAAATACCTTTTTCTACTGATAACAGTGACTTATCAAAAACTATTAATGTTGTTACAAGTCAAGTTAATAAAAGTCTTAAACTTGTTTCTGAAAATCCTTTACTAAGTGCTATTGTCGGTATGATTTTAGTCTTATACTCAGCCAAGGCAGCACCTGAATTACCAAGAACATTACAAAAATATTTTGATTATCCTATTTTCAAAGTTGTTTTTATGTTCCTTCTTGCTTATTTTTATTCTAAAGACCCATCTGTCGCATTAATTACTGCTATTGTATTATATTTATCTATTCAATTCCTAGTTTACTATGAAATTTCTAGAGATGAAAAATGCAAAAGAAGAAAAAACAAGACTTATTTACCTGAAGAAGTTAAATTAAATGAAACTCAAGCACAAGTTCTTAATGCTTTATTAGAAGATGCAAAGGCTAAGAATGATACCCTTAGACAAATTGACCATTTTGGTAACACAAATGTGAATAATGTTAATAAATGTAGAATTGAAGCATTTACAGCAGATGCCATAGTTGAGGCAGCGGTTAATTCTATCCAAAACCAACAAGCATCACTTTCTGCCACTAAAGAAGGTGATATGGACGCTGCACAACAACATATGGAAGAAGTTAAAAAATCTAATGATGAATTAACAACTTTATTAGCAACAAATTTAACAAATGTTCCTACAGCAGACCAAATTATTAGTTCAGTATTATCATCAATCAATACTCAAGCAGGTAATAATGTAACACTTTCAGGAACTCAACAAACAGTTTCAACTGCAGATGGAACTATATCAATGAATAATATTCAAGTTACACCATCATCACAACCATTATTTTCTGAAATTGGAAATCCTGTTTTAATGACAGATGTTGCCCCTAGTGATTTAATGGTTGCTCCAAGTTCTACTGCAAGTGATTTAATGATGATGGCTCCAAGCACTGCTGATTTAATGATGGCTCCAAGTACTGCTAGTGATTTAATGATGATGGCTCCAAGTACTTCTACTAGTGATTTAATGATGGCTCCAAGTCCTGCTGAAGTTACAACACAACCACAAGAAGAAGAACCAAGTATTTTAACTAAATTAACTTCAGTTCTTGGTTTAACTACATCTCCTTCTGAACAACCAGCATCCTTAGCATCAGTAGCATCCGTAGCACCCTTAGCATCCTTAGCATCAGAACAACCAATGCTCCCTACACCATTAGATAATGGTTTATTCGCATCTATTGAAGGAAACAATTATTTATTAGATAATTGTATTCCCAAGGTTCAAACAGTTGATATGTGCGCAATGAGTAAGAGTGATGTATCTGGTTATGATGCATTACCATTAGCACCAGTTCAGTGATTAATTAATAAATTAATCAATTAAATATATCAAATTAATTATATAATATATAGACTATATTATTATTATTATCTAAAATACTATAATTTATGTCAATAATAAATTATAATATTTTCATTAATTTTATAAAAGACTTATTTTTTGAGGCTCCTAAAGAACTAATTAAAGATAAAAATAAATCTAAAGATAAACAAGAATATAAAAAACAATTTGATAATTTATATGATTCATATTGTAAAAGATTTATAATTGATAAACAACCAGATGTATTAAATGCTGTTGAAAGAATTATTGTTCTTGGTGATATACATGGTGATTTTGAATTATTAAAATCTAGTTTGAAGTTAGCATCTGTTATTGATGATAATGATAATTGGATTGGTGATAAAACAGTAATAGTTCAGGTAGGCGACCAAATAGATAGGTGTAGGGATAAGGATATGAGATGTAATACATTGATTGATATTAATGATAAAAATGATGATTGGAATATATTAAAATATATGACAATGTTACATAATAAAGCGATTAAACATGGTGGTGCTGTATATTCATTATTAGGTAATCACGAACTAATGAATGCTGATGGTGTTTTTACCTATGTATCTAAAAAAGGATTAGATGATTTTAGTTTAGACAAAGAATATTTAGGTATTGATGATGAAACTATTATACCTAATAATTCTAATTCTGATTTGAGGGAGTGGGCTTTTAGCAGAGGGAAACCTATTAGTAAATTTTTAGCGTGTACTAGAAAGATGTGTATAATTATTGGTTCTAATATATTTGTTCACGCTGGAATTTTAAAGTATTATTCTGAAAAATACAATATAACAGATATAAATAAAATAATTAGTTCATATTTATTTGATGCATCTGCAAATATTAATGATGATTTATTAAATACTAAATCACCACTATGGACAAGAGATTTTGTTAAACCAAATAAAGAATGTAATGAATTAATAACACCACTTGATAAGTTTATAAGTAAATCAACAAATGAAAGAATAACACAAGTAGGTAGTATAATTATTGGTCATACACCAGATTTTTCAGGTATTAAATCTAAATGTAATGAAAAAATATGGATAACGGATTATGGTGCATCAGTTGCTTTTGATAAATTTAGACTAAAAAACTCAAAAAAAATACAAGTATTAGAAATTAAAAATGATAATGAAATTAAAATATTATCACAATAGTTATTTAGTAATTTAATTATTTATACTTTTTAGCAACATATTCTTAAAATCTTCAGCAGATTTTATATTTATATTATTAGATGTATTAACTAATTGTTGTCCTGTTCTTAAATAATCTGCTACATCTAATGAATTATTATTAGATGCTAATGAACTATTATTAGATGCTAAAGAATTATTATTAGATAACGATGGTTTTATTGGTAAAGTAGGTGTATTAAAATCTGTAAAATCAATATCAGGGGTTGATGAAGAACTGCTACTATCATTAAAATAAATATTTTTTGGTTTTTGTGGAATAGTAAATAATGGTTCTTCAGTAGTTTTTAAGAAATCAGCAGTACCTTGTGAATAAAATACATCAGATGTATTAGGTATGTATTCATTTATTTTAACAATTTTTACATTAGAACTATCTTCACTAAATATATTTTCAAGTTCATCAGTTACTGTCAAAGCAAGATAAGTTAAAACAGAAACTAATAAACTACTTGTTATAATTAATTTTTTATTATTATTAAAAACCATCTTAATATTTTTTAAGAAGGGTTTATTATTATTTTTTAATAAACAAGGTACTGTAATAGATAATAACATATTTAAAAAGCCAGACACGATAGAAATTAATATTTTATTTTCTAAAGTATTATTATATGTAAACATTATTATATGCTATATAATTATTTTTAATTGTATAATATATAATTTATTTATGCGACGGGGGCAACATTCATCATAGGAACTCTGTTAGGAAGCATCTTGGCAAGGTTTCCAAGGCAAACTTCATTGCTTGCGCAGAATCTCATAGCAAGATAAGTAGAAAGACCAGCAACAAGACCAACAACTAATGAGTTGTAGACAAATCCTTTACGGTTATTAGATAACATATTATTCATTTCTCTAACAACTGGGAAATTAACGTTCTTGAGGACATTAGGAACAAATTGAGTTGCGACGGCGAAGACAACGAAAGCAACACCGGCTACGTTCATAGAAAGATTTACATTTGCGGATGCCATATATGTATATATATATGGTTCTAGAAAATTAAATTTTTTAAATAATTTTTACTAAATATTAATTTTTAATATGATTGGTGCATGGTCGCTACCATAAATATCTTTTAAAATATTACTAAATATTATTTTATTTTTCAAATTATTACTTAATAAAAAATAATCTATTCTCCATCCTATATTTTTTTCCCTTGCGTTTCTTCTAAATGACCAAAAACTATATTCTATTTTTAAAGGATTTTTTATCCTAAAACTATCAATTAATTTATTTTTTATTAATATTTTTTCAAAAGATTCTCTTTCTTCAACAGTATAACCTGCAGTGTGCAAATTAGTTTTTGGATTTTTTAAATCTATTTCTTTGTGTGCTACATTTAAATCCCCACAAACTATTATTTTTGTTTTAATTTTTTTTAATGATAATAAATATTTTGAAAATGATTTATCCCAAATATTTATTCTCCAATCTAATCTTTTTAATTCTTCTCCTGAATTAGGTGTATATACATGAACTAAAATAAATTTATCAAATATTAATGTTATAACCCTTCCTTCATTATCTATTTCTTCTTTACCATTTTTTAATCCATATATTACTTTTTTTGGTTCTATTTTTGATAAAATAGCAGTTCCTGAATAACCTGCTTTAATAGAACACTGGCTCCAAAACTTATATTTATATTCTGGAAATCTTTTTATAATTTCTTTATTACAATCTATTAATGATGAACAAGACATTTTAGTTTCACCCATACAGAAAATATCCGGATTTTCTTTTTTTAATAATTCATCCAAATAATTAGTTTTTAATAAAGATTTTAAACCATTTATGTTCCAAGCAATTATATTCATATATTTATTATATATATTTATTAATAATTAATAATTGATTTTTTTTACCAAGCAATTATTATTATATATTTATTATATATATGAATAATTAATAATTGATTTTTTTAATAATTATTTATATTTATTATAATTTAAAGATAGGAAATATTAATTTTATTAATGAAAGTATATGTTATAGAATATAATAATAAAATATTTGGTATTTATGATGATTATCAACAATTAGAAAACTTTATTAATTCTTCCATACAAAATAATTTTATTATTAAAGAAAATGTAGATATATTAACATTTAATATTAATAGTTGTTATCTTGTTAATAGACAAAAGTTTAATAATAATGTTGTTAATGTTGTTGATGTTGATAATAATGTTAATAATGTTGATAATAATAATGTTGATAATAATGTTAATAATGTTGATAATAATAATGTTGATAATAATGTTAATAATGTTGATAATAATAATGTTGTTAATAATGTTAATAATTTAACTGATAATAATAATTTAACTGATAATAATTTAACTGATAATAATAATGTTGTTGCTGTTGTTAATAATTTAACTGATAATAATATTATTCCTGTAATTGATGAAACAGAAAAGAAAGAAAAGATATTATCTTTATCAGAACAAAAGAAAGAATTACAACACAAGATTAATATGTTAAGACTAGACCAACAAAAGATTAAAGATTCTCAGAATGAATATATATATAATTTGAAACTATTTGAATTATTTAAAAATAAATTATTAGAAAATGATACTTTTGTTATTCCAGAATTATTTATTGATAAGTATAATGTTATGTTAGAATTAGAAAAAAATAATAAATTAGAATGGAAAAATTATTATGACATATTTGTATCAAAAACATTAAATAATAACTCCTTTACCCGTGATGGATATAATGATTTATTTAATAAAGATAATTCTTACAACAACAAGTTTTATTAATAATATTATTAATAAAATAATGTATATATTAATATAATAATATAATAATGTATCGTCCGAAAGATATAAATACAATAATGGAAAACATTGATGATATTAAAAATGGTGCTTCTACTATTTACAAATCACATTACGAACCAACCATTAATGAAATATCAAAAGTATATAATGCAATTAAAAAATATATTAAGGATAATAATAAAATTGTATATGGTGGATTTGCGCAAAACTTGTTAGTATTAAATAAAAATAAAGATGATGGATTTTATAAAGAAATAGATGGTGCTTTTTATAACTGGCCTGACCTTGCTGATATTGAATTTTATTCATCTACACCTATAGATGATTTAGTTGATTTAACTGAATATTTATATTCATTAGGTTTTAAACATATTGAAGGAAAAGAAGGAATACATCCTGAAACATATAAAATATTTGTAAATTTTTTGAATTATTGTGATATTACATATATGCCATCAAATATTTATAATAATTTACCAGTTATTAAAGTAGATGGTGTATTATGTGCTCATCCTCATTTTATGATGATTGATGCATACAGAATTTTAAATGATCCAATGACATCATATTGGCGCTTAGAAAAACCATTAAAAAGATTTCAAAAATTAATAGAACATTATCCTATGATTAATATGGATAATTCAAAATTAAAAGTAATTTTAGATCCAATAGATGAAGAAATACATAGATTTATCAATAAAAAAATCATTCATAAATCTAATTTTATTTTAGTTGGTTATAATGCATTTAATCATTTTGCTAAAAGAATGTCTGAAGAAACATATGATTTACAGTTCTTTGAAATAATTAATAATGATGATAATGATTTTGAAAAGAATGCTAGAGATATTTATAAAATATTAAATAATAGATTCCCACATAAAATAAAAGTTAAAGAATTTAATCCATTTTATAATTTTATGGATTATAGAATCGAATATTATTATAATAATAAATTAGTATTAAGATTATATAATAATTATGAAAGATGTACTGTTTATAATTATTCTCAAAAGAAATTTACTTATTACGGAACATTTAATTTAACATTTATGTATATGTTATATAATTATTTTTATTCAATAATAAATAAAGATACTAAACAAATTAATAATTATTTATTATTATGTAATAAACTTTATGATATTAGAAATAATTATTTAGAAAAAAATAATTTATCAGTTTTAGACAACTCACCTTTCCAAGATTTTACATATAAATGTTTTGGAACACCAAAAGACCCAATTAGAGAAGCATTTTTAAGTTATGTTGATAAGAAAAATAAAAAAAAATTAATTAAATTTAAATATTCTCCCTCGGGAAAAAAAATAAAAACACCGAATTATATGTTTTCAAATACTTCTGGAAATCAGGTTATAAATAAAAAATATTTAATTTTTAAAAATAATATATAATATATAATATATATTGATATGAGTATGACAAATTCACTTACTAATGAATCTTCACTTGTTAATGAAGAAAATGCTCTTCCTTTTAACATTACTACAGATATGACTGGTGGTGCTAAGAAGAGACGCGCTACAAAAAAAGCATCTAAAAAAGCATCTAAAAAACGTTCTCGCAAGGCATCTAAAAAATCATCCAAAAAGATGAGTGGTGGTGCTAAGAAGGCATCAAAGAAGGCATCAAAGAAGGCTTCTAAAAAACGTTCTCGCAAGGGATCCAAGAAAATGAGCGGTGGTGCCAAGAAATCATCTAAGAAATCATCAAAGAAATCATCTAAGAAATCATCTAAGAAATCATCTAAGAAATCATCTAAAAGACGTTCTCGCAAGGCATCCAAGAAGATGAGTGGTGGTGCTAAGAAAGCCTCAAAAAAGGCTTCTAAGAAATCATCTAAAAGACGTTCTCGCAAGGCATCTAAAAAATCATCCAAAAAGATGAGTGGTGGTGCCAAGAAATCATCTAAAAAGGCTTCAAAGAAGGCTTCTAAAAAGTCATCTAAAAGACGCTCTAAGAAAATGAGTGGTGGTGCTAAGAAATCATCTAAGAAAGCATCAAAGAAATCATCTAAAAGACGTTCTCGCAAGGGTTCCAAGAAAATGAGTGGTGGTGCCAAAAAAGCCTCACGCAAGGCTTCTAAAAAGGCATCAAAGAAGGCTTCTAAAAAGTCATCCAAAAGACGCTCAAGAAAATAAATTAATAAATTAACAAAGAAAATAAATTAACAAATTAATAAATTAATAAATAAAATTAATAAATAAAATTAATAAATAAAATTAATAAATAAAATTAATAAATAAAATTAATAAATAAAATTAATTTTATTTACGAATCAATAAAATCACAATTATTAGAATCATCTAAAGTATCACTATCACACCCTGTTATGGCATCGTTAGTTATAATAATAGGTTTACTTTTTTTATAATTATAATTATTATTTTTAGTTATTTTAGATTTAGGAGCGACTTTTAGGTCACTTAAATTTATTTTAACCATTGGGTCTAAAAATAATAATTGTTTATTAACTAGAATACTATTATGAATATTAACTGTAGTATTCATATTTCTTAAATATTTAGTTCTTTTTTCAACAATAGTTTTTAATTCAGGTAATTTATCTTTATTTTTTCTATAATAAATTACTCTATCCCAAGTATTTTTAAGAATTGGTAAAATAGATTCCATAAAATTATCATCTCTCTTAATTTCTACATTATGAGATTTAACTAATTTCCAATAAATAACTCTATGAAAACATAATCTTTCGGCTTCACCATCAGGGAATTCTTTTTGCCAATTATTCATTGTATCAACTAACCATTTATCATATTCTTCTTCTGACATATCTAATCTTTTTGGCATAATATATTTTCCTTTCCATTCAATCTTATCACCTTCAAATTCTGGTGTAAATGTTTTTGGATAAAATTCTAAAAATAATCCTTTTTTTAATTTATTATCAATAGTCATAGATGTTCCTTTTTCAGAAAATGTATTTTCACATGAAGAACAATTATCTAATAAATATTGTTCTCTGGCTTCAAAACTAGATACATCTTTGTTATATTCTAAAATTTTACATTGCCAAAAATCACAAACATCTAATTCACAACAAGCCAATTGTTGTTGGACTTGACAATAATAATAAAAAGGACAGATTTCACCCATTGCTTTACCTGTTGTAGTAATCTCTCTAGTTACAGGACATTTAATTTCTAACATTGTACCTAATCTTTCTGAAAATTTATTATCAAGTGTATATTTAGATGCAATACCATCAGGCGATGCTCCTAAAAAATTATATTTTTCAGATGGTAAAGCACCAAACTCAAATACTCTAGAATTATAAATATGCTCATAAATCATAGTAGCGATAGGTTCATATTTTTTACCATGAAAAACTGTATCATTATCTCTAAAAGGATAATTTGGGTCACACTTTTTAAGAATAAAACTTTCAACAGGTTCATATGGGTTCATATCAATAGCAGAAGCAGTATCTGAAGCAGTAATACGATTATACCTATAATCAAACCATTCTTTTGACCTTTGTGCAGGTTGAGGTAATTTATATAATTTTTGAAAATGTTCTTCTAGCGCTTTATATTTTTTTGGAACAACAATCTCATCATAATTAGTTGTTTCTACATCTCTGAAACAATTTTTACCATTTTCAAAAGTTAAATTAGAATTATATTTATAATTACAGTTAAATAATCTATCAAATACTTGATTAATAATATTATAATCTAAATCAGAAAATTCTCTATTTTTTTTTAATTCATTATAAATTTTATTTTTTAAAATAGCAATATTATTCATATTTAAATTACTTAAATCCTCATTTTTTAATAATGAAATAGTTTTTGTAACAACATTAGATAATTTACCAAATGACATTTTTTAATAATTAATATATATAGTAACTATACTTCTAAATAATATTATTTTCATTTTTTATTAATTAATTGATAGATTAATTAATAGGAAATGATATGATTATTATTGCTAACATTTTTTATTAATTAATTGATAGATTAATTAATAGGAAATGATATGATTACACATTTTTTATTATTTTTATTATTTTTATTATTTTCATTTTTTATTAATATAGTTAAAATATTAATAGAAAATGATATGATTATTTATTAAACATATGTATAATGATTGGTGCTAACAATTACTAGATTAGATATACTATTAATTTTGCATTTATCTTCATCATAATCAACAAGTCCTTTTTTTGTAAGTGTTTTATTTTTAACTAATTCAATTAATAATACAATTAGTTCATTTTTTTTATTTTTATTTAAAATTGAATTTTCAACAAATTCTTTAATTTTTAATATTTTATGAATTTTATTTAGTTTAGACCAAGATTTTTTATAATATATAGACATATCACTTTCTTCAACTGTATTATTATCATTATTATTATCATATACTTTATTGCGCTCTTTGAGTGTATTATTTTCTGAATATTTATTTATAATATTATTAATTTCAGTAATTAATTCATTATCATTAGTATATTTTAATAATTCGTTATAATAATTAATCTCAAAAATATTTACTAAATTATCAAAATCTATATTTGTACTGTGCATTTTGTTTATATTATTATTATTAAATCTAAACCTGTGCTTAAATAATAATTATTATAAAGAAAATAATATAAAATATATATAATGAGTAATGAAATAAATAATTATATTAATTACTATAGATATTTATTAAGGCAAATTTATTATTCGAGTTCTGAAGATTATATTATTTATAAATTAAAAAATATATTATTAGAATTAAATTATCAACCTAACGAAATAAATAATATGTTATATGATTTTTATTATAATAGTGGTTTTGATTATTCACTTGAATATATAACAAATATTAGTTTACCAGAAAATAATAATTATTCTTTACCAGAAGAACAAATTAATAATAATTCTTTATCAGAAGAACAAATTAATAATAATTCTTTATCAGAAGAACAAGTTAATAATAATTTATTAGAAGAATATCTTAATAATAATATTTTATTAGAAGACTATAATAATAATACTTTAGAAAACCAAGTTGTATTAACAAATATTACGAGAGAATTATTTAATAATCAATACAACAGAATTTATATTATTAATGAACCTTTAGATTATAATACAATTGATTTATTATTACAAAGTACTACACAATTAGATAATACACACGAATTAAGCAATGTTATAAATAATGATAATGTTAATAATAATGTTAATAATGTTGATAATAATAATAATGTTAATAATGTTGATAATAATAATAATTTAATACAAGATAGTGTTAATGTTGATAATGTTGATAATGTTGATACCCATGAAGTGCGCAATGTTGATAATGTTGATACCCATGAAGTGCGCAATGTTGATAATGTTGATACCCATGAAGTGCGCAATGTTGATAATGTTGATAATAATAATAATTTAATACAAGATAGTGTTAATATATTTGATGGTCCATATGGTAATAATATAACTTTTATTACAAGACAAAGAATATTTCCATATTTTAGAAATACTGATGACAGAATAACATCTATAAGAAATATTTTATATTCAATAATAAATAATAGATTACCTGAATATCAAGATGTTGTAGTATCTTTAGACGAAGAAGAATTTAATAAATTACCTTGTAAAGTATTAGATAATGATTTACAAGAAAATTGTTGTATATGTATTGAACAATTTAAAAAAAATGATACAGTTATAGAAGCCCCGTGTAAGCATATATATCATAAAGATTGTATAACTGATTATTTAATAAATTATAATTATAAATGTCCTATATGTCGTGTTGAAATAGGAAAACCTAAGTATAATATTTAATAATATTATTATTTACTGTTGAACACATTGATGCTGTTGTTGATGTTGTGGTCTATGATATTGTTGTTGCTGTTGTTGTTTCTGATTGTGTTGTTGTTGTTTTTCTTCATTACTAATTAATAATAATAAATTATTAACTAGTTCTGTTTCTCCTACATTGCAACTTGACAAGTCTAAACAATTATTTGAATTAATAGGTTCTGAATTATCTTGAAATAATATTTTTAATTGTGATTTTGTTTCATTAGGTAAATATGTTAAATTAGGTAATACAAATTTAAATTTAATATATAAATTACCTTTATTATTCCCTTCATTATTAATAGTTTTCATACCTTCATTATTAACTTTTCTAATTGTATTAAAATCAGTTTTAGATTTTGTTGAAACAGTAATAGTTCTACCATCTAAATGTGTAAATGATTTTTCAAAACCAAATAATGCTTGATATAGTGTTAATTCCATATCAATAAATAAATCATTACTATTTTCTTTATTAGACCGTTTGAAAAAAGGATGTGGTAATACATTAATAATTAATACTAAATCAGATTTTCTATTATTAATATTATGACCTTTTCCTGATAAAACAATTTTATTTGTAGAAACTAGACCAGATTTTAATGGAATATCCATAGTTCTTTCTTTATAAATAAATTTATTACCATTACAATCTAAACATTTATTTTCATTTGTAATTGAATTTCCTGAACCACCACACATATCACAAGTATTTACTAATTGTTGAATCATTGGTCCCATTCTAACAACTTGAACTTTCATACCTTTACCATCACAACCTTTACATTTAGGGTCAATACCTGATTTTACACCTGTTCCTGAACATGTTAAACAAGTATATTTATATTTATAAAAATGTTTGATAACTTTTTCATTATAAATATCTTCTAATTTACAATTTAATACTTGCACTAATTCTTCAACATGTTCTTCTCTAGGTTGTCTATTCATATTAAAATTAAAGAATTGTGAAAAATCACCAAATGGATTACTTTCTTGAACACCACCATTATTATCAAACATATCCATACCAACATTATTATATAATTCTCTTTTTTCACTATCTAATAATACTTCTTTGGCTAATGTAATCTCTTGAAATTTTTTATTTGCTTCTTCTTGATTATCAATATTTTTATCAGGATGCCATTTTTTAGATAATCTATTATATGCTTTTTTAATTTCATTTTCATCTGCTGACGGAAGAACTTCTAATCTATCATATAATGTTGTGTCTTTTACCATATTAAAAAAATAATTTAAACATTTCTTTAAAATATTATAAAGATTTATTATAATAAAAAATATAATAATGGATAATTTAAATATTTTTATTGAGGGTGATAATGATGGATTTAACTCACAAAATGCTAAATTTAAATTTAAACAAACTGTAAAGCAACAATTACAAAATAATAATGCTTTCTTTTCATCAGATTATTCTAAATATTTTAATAAATATGTTAAAGATGATTATGAACTAAAATTTAAAAGTTTTAAAGATGGTAATGTAACTGTATCACTAAATAAAAAAGTAGTTCCTAAAAATAATTTTACTAGAAGAGAATTATTAAAATCAAAAATTAAAATGATGAGTGATAAAAGAACTAATGCTAATTATTACAAGGCAAAGAATTCAGATATTGTATCTAGCGATGTATTAGATATGTATAATAAAGCATCAAAATTATCAAATGTTCCGATTCCTGAACCTGATGAAATTTTAAAACATCCAGAACAATATAAATTTCTAGTTGAATCAATGTTATCTAATCCTGATTTTTCTAAAAATAATACACCTTATTTTAAATATTTTAAACTATTAGGTGATAAATTAGGTGTTAAAGTTAATAATTCTGTTCTAAATAATAATAATTCTGTTCTAAGTAATAATAATTCTGTTCTAAGTAATAATAATTCTGTTCTAAGTAACAGCACAACACTAAATAAAGATGTTTCAGCATTAAATACAACATTAAATAAAGATGATACTGAATCGGATAGTGATTAATTCTTAACAATTGATTTAGTAAGTTTGCACATTATAGTATTACATTCTTTATCGCAATACCATTTATTAAATCCAGACATATCTAATACAATATGTATAACAAATCCTGTCATAAAAAAAGCAATATTTATACCATATGGTTTATTTTTAAAATAAACACTTTCTACGTCTTCTTTATTTTTAAATGATAATTTAAAAATAATCGAGCCAATAATTAAAGTTATTATACCCATAAATACAGCCTGAACAACAAGTTCTGCTAATGAATTATTTTCCATTATTAAATTATAGAAAATAAATAACTTATAAACTATAAATTATAAGGAAAATTTCAAGGCTTTAGTCTAGTGTGTTTTTTTTATAAAACTTTTGTTTTCTAAAAAAATTGCTTGTATGTTTTTTTATAAAACTTTTGTTTTCTAAAAAAATTGAATTAATATTATTTAAAAATAATCTATAATATATTATTACTATAAAAATGACTAAAAAGAAAGTTAATAATGATTCTGATAATGATGAATATGAAATTGAAGATATTCCTGAGAATTTAGATGATGAAGATAATTTAGATGATGATGATGAAACTATTGATGACGATGATGATGAAAATTTAGTAATTGATGGTGAAACTGATAATAAAGGTTGTGGTATTGATGATGAAGAATATTATAATCAATATGAAACTGAAGTACCTATTGAAACACCTAGTGAATATGTTTCAGTTGAAAATAGAATTAGTTGTAATAGATTAACTAGATATGAAATGGTTCGTATTTTAGGTGAGAGAACTAAACAATTAACTATGGGTGCTAAACCATTAATTAAAAATTATGAAAGTTTATCATATGATAAGATTTCTGAAGAAGAATTAAAATTAAATATGATTCCATTTAAAATTAAAAGACCATTACCAAATGGTAAATTTGAGATTTGGACTTTAGAAGAATTAAATAAAGAACATTTATATTATTTATTAGATTAGCAATTTTTTATTTATTAGTTTAATAAAATATAAAATATAATAATAAAATATGAAAAAAACTATTTTACTATTATATATTTTTGTAATAATAATAATATTATCATTATTATATTATTTTAATAAAAATAATAATCCAGAAATATTATATAAAATATCAGATGATTTAGCAAAACAAGTTATAAACAATAGTGAATATTATAAACCTTATATCAATCAATATTTTGTTGAATATAAAAATAATAATAATTTAAATATAACTAAAAATGATAATAAAATATTTGTATCTGTTGCATCATATAGAGACCCACAATGTTCTATAACAATAAATGAATTAATTAATAAAGCAGATAAACCTGAAAACTTGGTTATTGTTATTTGCCAACAAAATAATGTTGATAATGTCTTAGAGGAGTGTGTTAATTTAGATAAATTAGATAAAAGAAATAGTATAATTAAAGTATTAAAAATGGATTATAAGGAAGCAAGAGGACCAACATTTGCGAGATATTTAATTCAACAAGAATGGAAAGGAGAACAATATCATTTACAAATTGATTCACATATGAGATTTGTTGATAGTTGGGATACAAAATGTATTAATGAATTAAATAAAATTATTAATGAAACAAATAATAATAAAATATGTTTATCTAATTATGTATCAACATATGATATTAAAACAAATCAAATAAATAATAAACAGTTAAGAACTATAATGACAATTTCTGATATTGATAAAAAAGATGGTTTTCCTAGGTTTTATTCTAATTTTGTTGATAAATTAGATAAACCTAAAAAATCTTTTGGATGGTCTGGATGTTTTTCATTTTCATTATCAAATATTATTAATGATGTTCCATATGAACCATATTCTTCTTTTATATTTTTTGGTGAGGAAATGGATATATTAACTAGATTAATATCATATGGATGGGAAATATATGTTCCATCTATACCAATATGTTTTACATCATTTGATAGAACATATAGAAAAACATTTTGGGAAAATCCAAATCAAAAACCTGTAAATGATTTGTCTAGATTAAGATATTATATTAAATATAATTTAATTAATAATGATTTATTAAAATTAATACCAAAAGAATTATTAATTGATATTGAAAAGTATAAATTAAATAAAAATTATAATTATATTGATTTATATAAAAATTTGTTAAATAAAAAATATTAATTAAATTTTTAATAATTTTAATTATTATTTTTACCAATTGTAAAAACAGATACCACAAATATAATTAACTTTATAACTATTTTTGTTTTTATAAAAGATAGAATCTTTTAGATTAGGTTTCTTGTGTGTTTCACATTTAGGATTTTTGCAAGAATAATCGTGAGTATGTGGATAAAGTGGGTCATTAAATAATAATTTATTTTCTTCTAAATTAGATATTTTAGTATTATCATTTTCAACACTAATTTGATATAATAATGTTGTTTCAGTAATATTTTTAACAAAATTACAATTATCACATTTGAACTGTGCATTAGTTGTAAATATTTCATCAAAAATCTGTGTAATATTATTTTTAATATTGTCTGGTAACTTTTGAAACTTTTTATTTTTATATAAATCTTCTTTAGTAAAATCACTTTTGTATTTACTAAAATCGATTTCATCATTATTTTCTAGTAATTTAAATAATTCAGGTATTTTAGCAATTGTCTTTCTAGTATCAACATTAGAAATATTGGTTGCTTTAGTAATATCAAATAAATATGAACAATTAGGACAGAAATACATTTTATTATACTATATTAATAAAACTAAGATTTTATATATATATAAAATCAATTTTTTTACGCCTTGAAGAGGTGAAAATTGCTTTATCTTTGTAATGAGGTTTTGCCCCAAAAAAAATTGCTTGTATGTTTTTCCCAAAAAAATTGCTTGTATGTTTTTTAGGGGTAAAACCCCAAAAAAATTGAAAAAAATATATAAAAAAATCTTAGTTCTATTAATTAACAATAAAATGAATTCTAATACATTACATAAATACAGAAAGAGAGTTTTAGATTATTTAAAGGATTTTAAACAGGTTGATGAGACCCAGATTGTGACACATCGCTCATGGGGTGATGTTAAGGCAAACTATTGTTTAGATAAAGATGCCAATAAAGAATTTTTAAAGATTTACACAAAGGCTATTGAGAAAGGTGTTAATAATTTAACTATTGTTGAATTACAAAAGAAATATGCACCTATCTTAATTGATATAGATTTACAAGTTCCAAGAGAAGAGAATATGGATATTGAAAATTTAAAGAGATTATATGATAATGCATTGATTAATAATATTGTTAAAAAATATGTTAATGTAATAAATGATTATTTTGATATTACTAGAGCAAATATTAAAATTGTTATTCTAGAAAAAGAAAAACCAAAAGTGTTAGAAAATAATATTAAAGATGGATTTCACGTTGTTATTACTGGTATTTCAGCAAATAGTAAAACTAGACATTTGATTAGACATAAAGTTGTTGAAATGTGTAATGATGAAGGAACATTTGAAGGTTTTACTGAATGTGCTGATAAAATTATTGATAGGTCTGTTGTTAGTTCAAATGGTTGGTTATTATATGGTTCTAAAAAACCAGAATGTGAATCAACATATGAAGTTACAAAGATTTATGATAAGAATTTAACAGTATTGTTTAACAAAAAGAAATCTATTGTTTATGATTCTAATTTAGGTGAATATGTTAATGGTGGATTAGAAAAGGCTGATATTATTAACTTATTATCAGTTCAATCAAGTAACTATTCTAAAAACAAAGCAACACCATTATCAGAAACTTATAATGATTCTGATGTTAGTGCTGAATGTGAAAAATTAGGTATTTCATCAATTGCTAAATCAGACCAACCTATTTATCAATCATCTGATGTTGATGAAGATATCAGAAAAGCAAATCTTTATGTTAATATGTTAGGACAACATAGAGCAGAAGATTATCACGATTGGTTAAGAGTTGGATTAGCATTACATTCAATTGATGATTCATTATTAACTGTTTGGGATGAGTTTTCCAGAAGAAGCAAGAAATATAAAAAGAATGAATGTGCTAAAATGTGGAACACTATGAAAAACAAGAGTTCAACAGGAAATGTTTTAACAATTCGTTCTTTAGCATATTGGGCTAAAATGGATGACCCTAAACAGTATGAAGCATTTATTTCTGAAGAAATGAGAAATTATATGAAAGATTGTGCAGATGATGATAATTATAATTTAGCAAAATGTGTTTTTGCAAAGTATTCTGACAGGTTTGTTTGTTCCTCATGTAAAAACAATATTTGGTGGGAATTTAAAAATGGTAGATGGATTAAGATTGATGATGCATATACATTAAAATTATTATTATCAGAAGATTTTACAAAGGAGTATGAAAAAGAAATTGCTAGTTTAGCATTAAAATCTGTTGCAAGTGGTTCTAATATGTTAAGAGATGAATTAGCCAATAAAAGAACTAAAAATGAAAAGATTATTAAAAAATTAAAGAATACTAATTTCAAAGAAATTTTAATTAAGGAATGTAAAAATCTTTTCTACGACCCAAAGTTTGAAGAGAAACTTGATTCAAATATCTATCTCATTGGTTTTACTAATGGTGTATATGATTTAGAAAAAGAAGAATTCAGACAAGGTCGTCCTGATGATTATATCACATTATCAACAAAGGTTGATTATAAACCTTGGAGTGATAAGAATCCATATGCATCAAAGATTAAAACATTCTTCTCACAAGTATTTCCTAATAGTAAAGTTAGAGATTATTTCTTAACTGTATTATCAACTTGTGTTGCTGGAGAAACTAAAGAAGAAAAGTTTTATATTTTAACAGGTTCTGGTTCTAATGGTAAATCATTAACTAATGACTTGATGAAATATGCTTTAGGTGATTATTATATGCCTTGTAACATTTCAATGGTTACACAGAAAAGAGGTAAAGCAAATGAAGCATCACCAGAACTTATTAAATCTAGAGGTAGAAGAATGGGTGTTTATCAAGAACCTGATGAGAATGATAAAATCAATCCTGGTTTAATGAAAGAATTAACAGGTGGTGATACAATGTCAATTAGAGATTTGTATAAAGGTGCTAATGATATGATTGAACTTAAACCACAAATGAAATACTTTTTAACTTGTAATCAACTTCCACTTATCCCTGTGACTGATGATGGTACTTGGAGAAGAATTAGAAAGATTGATTTCTCATCTAGGTTTATTATTAATCCTGACCCATCTAGACCAAATGAATTTTTAATTGATACAGGATTGAAGAAACATATTTTTGATTGGGCGCCAGCATTTGCTAGTTATCTAATTCATATTTATTGCAAAGTATATAAGACTAGTAATGGTCCAATTATTGAACCTGATGAAGTGAAAGAAAGTACTAATCAATATAAGAAAGAAAATAGTTATATTGATGAGTTTATCAATGATAATATTATTTCAGTTGATGATGCAACTAAAGTAATTAGAGTTGATGATATCTGGACTGGATTTATTGAATGGTATATGAAAGAATATCATACTAACAAGTTACCAATGAAGAGACACGAATTTACAAGGTCCCTTAAAGAAGGTAGAACCAAACTAGGTTTTAGTAAAGGTAATACTTATGATGGATATGTATTCAAAATGAAATCTGTTCAGAAGGACGATGATTTAGATTAAATTAGAAGGATGATGATTTATTATTATTTTATATTATTTTTTTATTATTATATTATTATAACAATAAAAAAAATTGTTCGCCTTGGTGGTGTTTTTTGCCTTGCTAGTCCCTAAAAGGGTCATGGGGCGAGGGGCGTCATACTTAATTATATTTTTAACTTCCCCATTTGGGCAAAAATCTAACAACGCCCCCTCATGACCTTCGGTCTAGAGGGGGTGTAGAAAAATTGCCGGCACAGCCATGTGATTTTTTTGATAAAAAAATTGCTCGCGTGTTTTTTATAGAAACAAAGTTTCTATAAAAAATTGAAAAAATAAAGGTATTATAGTTCCTTTAATTAATACCTTTGCCTAACAAAACAATGTCAACATTCAATTATGACAGAGAATATATGAATAATTGTGATTCAACCATTCGTGAAGCGAAAAAATATATTAGAGAATATGAAAGAAAATATGGGATTAACAATAGTTCATCTTCATGTGATTATTTCTTTTCAAGTGATTGTTGTTTCTCAAGCAATGGTGTGCCTTCTGTTTCTTACGGGGGGTCTTGCTACACATCAATCGGCAATGTTCTAAATAGTAACTAAACTATCTGAACAAACCGTGACAAATTAAATAATCAATGTTAGCCCTTTTCCTTGGGTCTATCTGTAACGTTTTTTTAAAAAAATCATTCAAACACTCCACCTCCGCACAACTTAACCCCTGTTTTTCTTTTATTAAATTAATTTTAGTATCTAGTCTATCATAACTTCCATTTGTATTACAATCTAATAAATAACCATTATTAAAATATTTTTTATAATATTTTGTTTTCTTTAAAAATCCAGATTCAAATGCACCACAAGTATTATTAATTAATTTCAAATGATAATAATCTCTATTATATTTAGAATCTTTAATTGGGTCAAATAATATAGTTCCTGATAATAATTCAAAGAAAGTACAACTAATAGCCCATATATCAACAGGATATGAACTTAGACATTTATCTTCACCCATTAAAATAATTTCAGGTGCTTGATAATATCTTGTTCCAAATGGTAATTCATAACAATCATCCTCATGACATACCATACCAAAATCAGATAAACAAACTTTAATATTTTCTAAATATTTTGAATTAATATTATATTTAGAATATTTTGTATATTCAGAATTATTTAATATTTTCTTTACAATATCTTGATGAACTTTTTTTCTAATATCTAATTTATTATTTTTACTAAGTGTATTATTTTTCTTTTGATATTCATTTTTCATTTCTGTATATTTATTAAAAAAATTTTCTTTAGTATAACAATCAATTAAATATTGGTCTCTATCGTTATGACCCCTAATTAAAATATTATCTGTTTTAATATCACCGTGAAAATATTTTGATTTATGTAATACTTTAATACAAGGTAACATTTGTTTCATAATACTAACACATATTTTAAATGGTAAGCATTTATTAATATGTTCTTTTGTATCTTGATTAAAATTACTTTTTCTAATTAGATTATCTAAATTACCTGCACACAGTTCCCATACTGAACAAAGATATTTTTTATTATTTACTATTTCAATAAAGTGTTCAACTAAATAATTAAAATTATAATTTTTAGGAAGATTTTTTACAAATTTAATTTCTTCTAATCCATCTTTATATTCTTTTGGGTTTTGAACTTTTAGCGCATAAAAATTATTATTTACAATATTATAACATAACCATACAATAGAAAAACCACCTCTACCTAATTCATAAATAACATTATAATTATTTATAATATTGCCTTCTAAACATAAATTATCTGAATGCTCAAAATTTTCATCGGTTGAAGATGATTCAACATATGATGAACTATCAGAAGATGAACTATCTTTATTTAAACTCATTAACGATAAAAATAAATATATCTTTTAATATTTTCTAAAATTATTATAATTATGAGCAAGGATTCTAAAGACTATGGTAAAGATTCTAAAGGCTATGATAAAGACTATGGTATATTTAAATTAAAACCAGGTGAAATATCATTACATCCTTTGTCTATGAATCACATTGAAAATAATACAAAAGATAATATTTGTTTAACAAAATTTAAAATTAATAAAAATAATAAAAAAGTAACTGATATTAAATATAATTATAATTGTGTATATAATTTAGATAATTATAGTAAAATAATGTATATTCCACCTGTTGGTATTAGTTATAATGATTTATTAATTTTATATGATATAGATGATATAGATAGTTTATTAAGATGGATTAATCATAATGATAAACATAATATATATACAATGTCAAGAGTTATTAATTCTTGGATAAAACAAAATTTTAATTTAGTTAATAAATATCCAGATATATTAATAAAAATTATAAAAATATTATATAATGATGATGAATTAGAAAAATTTGATGAAAAATTATTTGTTAAGGAATGGTTAAAAAAAAATAAAGATATATTTTATCTTAATTTTATAGATGATTTAAATAATAATATTAAAAAAATAGATATAAGAAAAAATAAATATAAGAAAAATAAAAAAATCTAATGTAAAGTAATGATTAATTTAGCACAATTAGCAACCACCTATTTTAAGCCAAATATCAATAAATTAGTTTATGGTGATGTTCCTGCAGTATTACCATATTCTTCTTTATACCCTTATGATTATATCCCATCTTATTTAACACATACTTTAACTACAACTACACCTGCAACAACAACAACACCTGCAACTACAGGTGATGCCTCAAATCCTATAACATCAACAACAGCCGATAACAAGAAATTAACTTATTTCTTAGTTCCAGGACAAGATTATCAATATAATTATTATTACCAAAATATTAATAAAGACCCTAAATTAAGAAAAGAAATATCAGATTTTTACACTGAAGAATTATTAGAATGGGTTGATGGTGATTCAACATTATCATATCTTAAATCACTAGTTAAAAAAAATACTTATAAAAAAAATAGAGAATTAGTATACAAAGCACTTAGAAATTATACACATACTCATAATGTTAATTGGTATGATTTAAAAAATAACTATAGCCATGTAAGAAAATATGTTATTAAACAATTATCTAAATAATTAATTAAAAATAAAAATTATATTATAAAAATTTTTATTTTTAATTTTAATTTCCTTTATTATACATTCTCATTAATAAAAATGTTTTATATTGAGGATTATTATGTAAACTCAAAACTGGTTCTTCTACTAATGTTACTGGTTCAACTTGTTGTGGTTGTTCTTCTAATGTAACTGGTTCTGCTGGTTGTTCAATTGGTTGTTCTGCTGGTTGTTCTGCTGGTTGTTCTTCTAATGTAACTGGTTCTGCTGGTTGTTCAACTGGTTGTTCTGCTGGTTGTTCAACTGGTTGTTCTGCTGGTTGTGGTTGTTCTGCTGGTTGTGGTTGTTCTGCTGGTTGTGGTTGTTCTTCTAATGTAACTTGTTCAACTGGTTGTTCTTCTAATGTAATAGTTTCTTCAACTGGTTCTTCAACTGGTTGTTCTACTGGTTCTTCTACTAATTGTTCTGCTGGTTGTTCTTCTAATGTAACTTGTTCAACTGGTTGTTCTTCTAATGTAACTTGTTCAACTGGTTGTTCTACTGGTTGTTCTACTAATTGTTCTGCTGGTTGTTCTTCTAATGTAACTTGTTCAACTGGTTGTTCTTCTAATGTAACTTGTTCAACTGGTTGTTCTTCTAATGTAACTTGTTCTGCTGGTTGTTCTTCTAATGTAACTTGTTCAACTGGTTGTTCTTCTAATGTAACTGGTTCAACTGGTTGTTCTTCTAATGTAATAGTTTCTTCAACAATAGTTTCTAATGTCTGTTCTTGTGTATTATCCATTAATATTAATAATAAAATAATTTAATTAAATTATTTATTTTTATGATATACTTATAAAATAAATATATTTAAATAGATATGTGTTTGTTATCTTATAGAATAATGAATTCTTTAACACAAAATACAACTTATACTAAAGAAATTTTAGTAAAAGATTATTTTGATATTCATAATTTTTACAGTAAATTATATGGTGTAGGCAGAACACTTATATTAATGCAAGTTGGTTCATTCCACGAATGTTATGCAACAGATGAGGATGGTATTGATTTACAAAAGTTATCGCAACATTTAGATATTATTTGTACTAAAAAAAATAGTTCATTACCTTTATCTAAATCTAATCCTAGAATGATGGGTTTCCCATTATATACAACTTTAAATTATATTGATAAATTGGTTGATATGAATTATACAGTTGTATTAATTGACCAAGTTACAGAACCACCTAATCCTAAAAGAGCAGTGACAGGTATTTATTCACCTGCAACACACATTAATAGTAAAACAACAAAATCATTTTATTTAGTATGTATTGTTTTAGATAAAATTAAAGATAGAAATGGTACATATCAAATATGTATTGGTTTGTCATCATATGATTTATCAACTGGTAATGGTTCTATTTATGAAACATATTCAAAACCAGATGATACATTAATTGGTTTAGATGATGCATTAAGATTTTTAGAAAATTATCCGCCAAGAGAGATTATTTTAGAAAATAATATTGAAGGTGAAGTAATTTCAAATATGAAATGTAATGATATTTTATCTTATTTAAATATTGATTCAAAAGATACATATAAAATTGGTTCAACTCATCATAAAAAATTAAGTTTTCAAAAAAAATTATTTAATGATATTTATAAAATTTCTACAAATGTTGATATTTTAGAACATTTAGGATTACAATATTTAGAATGGGCTAGATTAAGTTTAACTTTATTATTAGAATATTCAAAAAATCATCAACCAGTATTATTAGATAATTTACAAATTCCCAAATTATTTTCAAGTGAAAAATATTTATATTTAGGCAACAAGGCTCTAGACCAACTAGATATTTTAACAAAAACAAATTCTGAATCAACCAATTTATTTAATGTTATTAATTATACAAAAACATCTGTTGGTAAAAGATTTTTAAACCAACAATTAATTATGCCTTTAATTGATACTGAAGAATTAAATAATAGATATAATATTATTGAAAAAATTTTAGCAGGAGAACATCAAACTAAAATTATTGATTGGTTAGAAGATATTTATGATTTAGATAAATTAATTAGAAAATTAGAAATTAATATTATGAATCCATATGAACTATATAATTTATATATTTCATTTTATCAAATAGGCAAACTATCAATTTATTTATCAAACAATAAATTATTATCATTATTTAATATTACTCAAGAACATATTGGAGATAATAAAAAAATATTATCTTTTATTAATAAATATTTTCAAACTGAAAAGTTAAATGGATTAAATTTTAATAATTTTACTAATACTGAAGAAAGTTTTTATAATAATGGTTTATATAAAGATATTGATGAATTACAATCACAAATTAATTCAACAAAAGATTTTATGAATAATTTAGTTAATGTTTTAGATAAAATTATTGATGTTAAAGGTTCTGGTTTAGTAACACTTAAATCTAATGATAGAGATGGACACTATCTTTTAGTAACTAATAAAAGATGTGATATTTTAAAAAAGAATTTACCTAAAAAATTTAAAGTAGGAACTATTGAATTAAAAGATACCGATTTAGATTTTAGCCCATTACCTAAATCACCAAATACAAAAATTAACTGTAGTAAAATTAAAGAACTATCTAATAATTTAGTATCATATAAAATAGAATTAGCATCTTTATTAAAAACATATTTCAAAAATGATATTAATAAATTATATAATGAATTTAAAGATACTTTACATATTTGGACAAACAAAATAGGATTTATTGATTTTATTAATTCTGGTGCGCTTTGTGCTATTAATAATCATTATTCAAAACCAATTATAAAACAAAATATTACTAGTTATTTTAAAGCGAAAGAAATGAGACATCCTATTATTGAACATATTAATACTTCAACAAATTATGTTCCTCATAGTTTAGAATTAGGGACTAATGAACAAACAGGTATTTTATTATATGGTATTAATTCATCTGGTAAATCTACTTTAATGAAGTCTATTGGATTAAATATTATTTTAGCACAAATTGGTTATTATACTGCTACAACTAATTTAGAGTTCTCACCATACAAAACATTATTTACAAGAATTAGTGGTAATGATAATATGTTCAAAGGTTTAAGTTCATTTACTGTTGAAATGATGGAACTAATTGCTATTTTAAAAAGAAATGATAAAAATACACTTGTTATTGCAGATGAAATTTGTAGAGGAACTGAAATATTATCTGCTTCTACTATTGTATGTTATATGTTAGAAAAATTATCAAAATCAAATACTAGTTTTATTACTGCTACACACTTGCATACAATTGCTCATTTAGAATCAGTAAATAATTTAAAAAATGTAAAATCAAAACATTTAAAATTATCTTATGATGCAGTTAATGATATGTTGGTTTATGATAGATGTTTATCAGATGGTCATGGTGAAAGTTTTTATGGATTACAAGTGGCTAAATACTTGATGAAAGATAAAGAATTTAATGAAAGAACATTGGAAATATTAAATGAATATAATTCAACTAATAATAATTCAACTAATAATTTTAAGCAAAGTAAATATAACAATAATATTTATATGGATAATTGTCAAATATGTAAAGTAAAAGATAAATTAGAAACACACCATATTGTCTGGCAAAAAGATTTTGATGAAAATAATATTAATAAAACAAAATTACATTTACAAAAAAATAATGAATCTAATCTAGTTACCTTGTGTATGGCTTGTCATGATAAAGTAGATAAAAATGAAATTATTATTAATGGTTGGGTTGAAACATCTAATGGAAGACAGTTTAATTATAACATATCTGATAGCCCAGAAAAACAATCTAAATATGATGAAGAAACAATTAAATATATTAAAAAATTAAAGGTAAAATGTAATGGTGATGCTAAAATGGCAAGAATTAAAATTAAAGAAAAATTAGATAAAAAAGTATCAACTAAAACAATTTTATCTTTCTGGGAATAATAATATATTAAATATAACATATTTCAAAATGTTTATTTTCAGGAAGTTTTAATTGGTCATTATTATAATGAACTGTTTTTAATTTATTATTTTTTAATAATACATTAATATCAGTAACTCTAGTCTTAATTAAATATAGTTCTTCTAGTCCTGTTAAATTATCAATTCCGTCAATATTATCTATACGAGCAAATAATTTATTAATATCATTATCATAACTAATATATAATTTATTAATATTTGAATTAATAAATAATTCAAAAAATGTTATTTCATTATTATAGTTACACACGTGCCTAGAATCTTTAATATATTTATTAAATATTCCTTTTTGAATATAATCCTTGGTTATATTATGTAATTCTACTTGTTTTAATGAAGGTACATTTATTTTAGGAGTATCTTTATCAAAAATTAAATAACATCCATCTAATCTTAAAAATGTTAATTCTTGTAATTGATTTAAATATTCGCAATATAAATGTATTTTGTTCAAATATAAATTTTTAATATTTACATAGTTAAATATTTCAGATATAGAACAAAAACTATATACATAATATGTACCATATATTTTTAATGTTTCAAGATTAGGTAAATTATTAACTTTATCTATACTACCTTCCCAACTAAATTGTAGTTCTAATAATTTTAATTTATTAGAATTAAAATTTAATTCTATATCTTCTTTATAAATAATTAATTTTGCTTCTTCTAATTCAGTACATTTATTAAGCGAATCAATATTAGATATTTTAGTATCTTTAATATTAATTTTTTTTAAATCCTTGCATTTAGCAACAGGTAACTTACCTTTTATATTTTTGCATCCGGATAAATCTAATTCTAATAAATTTTTAGTAAAACTAGATGCTAAAACTTTATCTATTTTCTCTTTATTTTCATCACTTACATAAATAGATGTAACTGAATTAACATTGTTAGCATTAATATCAAAATATTCCATTCTCAAGGTTGTCATTTTTATTAATTAAAATATTATATATTTAATAATATTTTAATCAATTTTTATAACATAAATCTAATTCATCGTAAAAGTGAAAAAAAATTGCAAGGCTAGCATAGCCGGGTAATTTTTTAAAAAAAAAATTGAATATTAATATTATTAAAATCAATGTATTTATATTATTATTAATTAAATATGAATAATAATATTATTAACTATGAAACTAATACTAATTTCCCTGGTAATTTAACTGAAATTTATTATGGAAAAGTAATAAGTCGTAATGAGTTTTTAAAATATGTAAATGATGATGATGAAAATTGTACCAAAGAATATTTTTTAGAAACTGGTGAATGGCTCCATGATGATTTTAATGAACTTTTACCAAAAATTATAACTTCTATAGAACTTCTTGATAATTATAAATTATATGATAATGAAGGATTCTTAATTAATGATGATGATAATGCTGATGCTGATGCTGATGCTGATGCTGATGATGATGATAGTGATTATAATAACTGTAAAAGTATTTTGATTGGATTCAAATTATTATCTATTACATTACCATTTGTATCAAGTTCTCATAAAAATTCAAAACAATATGATAATAACTATATAAATATTACTCCTTGTCAAACAATAAAAACATTAACATCTAACATTAAAAAAGAAGTTGAAACTATTTTAGGTGATGAGTGTGATTTTTATACATTTAAAAAGTATAATCCTTGGTAAATAACCTTTTGGTAAAATAATCCTTGGTAACTAACCATTAATATAAATTATTTTATTCTTTGTATAAATTATTTATAAATAAAAAATAATATATTATTAAATTAATCAATAATCTTTATATAAATTAAAATTATTTATTATAATAATTAACCATATCACATAATATATTATCATAAATATGATAATACTCTCTAATTTGAGTAGATTTTTTACTTTTACTACACATAATAAAATTTTTGAAACATTTTGGTGTTAATAATATATTTTCACTTGGATTTCCTCGTAATCCAGTATTGTCATTTTTAGTTATTATATAATCTTCATTTATTTTATATGTATTTGTTAATGTTTCTTTTATGATATCTTTTCTTGTTTTTAACCAATCTATAATATTATTTGTATTAATAATAAAATCATTATGATTTCTTTGTTTTATAATAGTTTTATTATCAACTTCTTGTATTTCATATAAAAGATTAAATATATCTTTCATTTCTGTATTATTATTAAAATATTTATTATAATCAAAACTAATATTTATATTTTCATTTATACAAATATTATCATCATTAACAATTATTAATTTTTTATTATTTACATCTACAGTATTATTATCATTAATTTTTAATTTATATATTTTATTAATTAATTCATTATTAGTTTTATTCATTAGATAATCTAATATTGGTAAAATTTTATTTTTATTACTCCATATATAAATATTGCTTGTTAATTTATTATTATATATTCTATTACACCTACACATTCTTTGAACAATATTTATAATATTATTATTTGGTTTCGTAATATATACACTATCACATTCAGGTATATCAATACCTTCATCTAATATATGAACGTTTAATATAATTGATATAATATCAGATTTTTTAAAATTATTAATAATTTCTATCCTATTTGTTTTTGATGTTTCGCATGTCAATATATTAGTTTTTATTTTTATATTAAAAATCTTTTTCATCCATCTAATAACATCATTATATATATATGCTTCATTAATACTAGTCAAATATACTATACATTTTTTATTACCTTCATATAATAATCCTCTTAATAAGAAATGTGTTTTATTTATAATATTAATATTATAATTACATTTATTATCAAATGTAAATTTTTTCATTTGTGAATTAATATGTGGTAATATTATTTTAAAATCATTTATATATTTATTATTAATAGCATCTAACCATGAATATCTATATATTTTTAATTTATCAAAATGATTATGTTCTATATTAGGTGTTGCAGACAAATATAATATTTTATTATTATTATTTGTTATTATATTATATAAAATATCATCTTTATTATTCAAATTATTTTCTGTTAAATTATGATATTCATCAATAATAATTATTGTATTATTTATTTTTTTTAATATTTCATATAAAACATCAACAGATTTATATGTAGATGAAATAATATTTTTGTTTTTAATAATAATATTATTTATGTCTCTTTCACCATCTAATGATATTAATATAGGATTATAATCTATATTATCATTTTTTGAAAAATTATAAATTTGTTCTAATAATTGTTTTGCTAAAAATCTAAGTGGGGAAATAATTATAATATTATCATATTCTTTTGCTATTAAATAACTTGAAAATGTTTTTCCCATACCTGATGGTAATGATATAATTGATTTGTTTTCATTTTTCAAATTATTATATATTTCTATTTGATAATCACGTGGAATTAGTATATTATTAATAGTTTCATTATTACAATAATTTATATCAAGTAATGAATTATTAAATGGAATATGAATATATTTTACTTTATTTGATAAATCATTAATTCTAGAACTAATTGTATTTGAATAAACAACAATTCCATTTAATTCATATTCATATAATAAAAAATAAAATCCAGTTAAATCATTAATACATAATGTATTTGAATGATTCTTACATTGAATAAAATATACTTCATTATTTTTTATAGCAACTAAATCAGCACCAATATCACAATTTTTATATTTATTATAAATATCATAATTTTTATATAATTTTGTATTTTTTAAGAAAACTTCTGGTGTATCCTTAAATGTAAATATATGGTCATAATCTTTTTTCATAATATTTAATATATATATTTCATAAGATGTACCCTTATATTGTTTATAAGTCATTGTTTGTGATTTTAATTATTTTTATATTATTATTATTAATAATCAATTTTTATATAAATATAATACAATAAAAAAATATGATGACATAAAAAAAATCTAATACATTAATTATAAATATTAAATATAACATATTTCAAAATGTTTATTTTCTGGAACATGTTCTAATTTTTGAGATATATCTGTTGGTTTATAATAAACAGTTTTTAATTTATTATTTTTTAATAATGTTGTAATATATTTAATATTAGTATTACAAATATATAATTCTTCTAATTCTTTTAATACATCCATACCAAATAAATTATCTATATTACAGTTATAAATATATAATTTATTAATATTAGAATTAATAAATATTTCATAAAATGATTCATTTTTTACATAAATATTATTATAAATATTAATTGTTCCTCTTTGAATATAACTATAATCTATATTATGTAATTCTACTTGTTTTAATGAAGGTATATTTACTTGTGTATTTTCTTTAGTAATTATATAACATCCATCTAATCTTAAAAATGTTAATTCTTGTAATTGATTTAAATATTCGCAATATAAATGTGAACCTGTTAAATATAAATTCTTAATATTAATATAACCAAAACATTTAGAAAATTGATGAAAATGAATAATATTATTATATTCACTATATATTTTTAATGTTTCTAGATTAGGTAAATTATTTTTTTTTATTATATCATAACAACTATCCAGTTGTATTTCTAATGATTTTAATTTATCAGAATTAAAATTTAATTCTATATGTTTATTATAAGTAGTTACTATTGCTTCTTCTAATTCAGTACAATTATCAAGTGAATCAATATTAGATATTTGAGTATCTCTAATATTAATCTTTTTTAGCCCCTTACACTTTGCAACAGGTAACTTGCCTTTTAGATTTTTACAACCTGATAAATCTAATTCTAATAAATTTTTAGTAAAACTAGATGCTAAAACTTTTGTTAATTTTTCTTTATTTTCATCATTTACATAAATAGATGTGATATCATCAACATTATTAGCATTAATATCAAAATATTCCATTCTCAAGGTTGTCATTTTTATTAATTAGTTAAAATAATATATTTCAAATTATATTTTAATCAATTTTTTGTTAATTTATATAATGACAAAAGATTTATTTACTGATAAACACCCTAAAACATCTATAAAAGGTTTTGGTTTTGCTAATCCTATTTTAGCAAAAGATACAATAGATAAATTAAAAAAATTTGATAAGATTTATCAAAAACAAGTTATAATTACAATGTATTATAGGGCGAAACATCATCCTCATCAAACTGAAAATATGAGAAAAGCAATGAAAGAATTTAAAAAAGGTGCAATTAAATTAAAATTAAATATAAAATTAGATTAAGATTTTGTTATTATAAAAAATTAATTTTTATTAAAAAAACTTTTTGGAAATGAAAAATTCCCCCCCCTCACCATGGAAATGGAGACTTTCATAAGAGGTAATTTTTATAGAAAATGTAAAATGGAGACTTTTATAAGAGGTAATTTATTAAATATATGTTTCCAATAATTTGAATATAGGTAATAAAATTTAGTTTCATAAAAAAAAAATAACTTTTTATTCAAAAAATTCCCCCCTTCCCATGGAAATTTTATATTATGTTAACAGTTTTTGAATATATACCCTAAAATACATATTTTCCATTTTATGTTATGTTAACAGTTTTTGAATGTATATCCTAAAATACATATTTTCCATTTTTAGGGCAATGTTAACAGTTTTTGAATATACACCCTAAAATACGCATTTTCCAAGTATAAAAATATATGTTTCCAATAATTTGAATATAGGTAATAAAATTTAGTTTCATAAAAAAAAAATAACTTTTTTTATAGAAAAATCCCCCTCAAAATAGGAATTTTATGTTATGTTTCCAAAAATTATTAAAGATGACAATATTTAAATTTCCCATATTTTTAGTGTTTCCAAATTTTATTAAAGATAACCATTTTAATATTTCCCATTTTTATCATAACTACTAATTATGTTTCCAAAAATGTTAAAGATACGCATATATTTATTTCCCATATTTAAAAAAATAACTTTTTTTACAGAAAAATTTTTGGAAATGAAAAATTCCCCCCTCTCAAAATGGAAATTTTATGTATGTTTCCATATTTATGAATATACTGACTAAAATCCAGTCCCATTAAATTATATAAAAAAATTTATGTTTCCATTTTTATGAATATACTAACCAAATTATAGTCCCATAATATAAATAAGATGTACTAATGAGTGAGAATATATGTTTCCATTTTTATGAATATACTAACCAAATTATAGTATCACTTAAAGTTTCCATTATTTATAATGTTTCCATTTTTATGAATATAATAACCAAAATATAGTTTCATATTATTATTTAAAAAATAATAATATTGTATTATTATAATATGATAATTTATAATTGTAATATATGTAATAAAAATTATAATTCTAGGTCAGGTTTATATAAACATAATAAAACATATCATAATAATTATAATTGTAATAAATGTAACACAACTTTTAATTCTAAAAGCAGTATGTATAGACATACTAAAATATGTAAAATAAATAATGCTAATACATTAGAAGAAAATTGTAATGATAGTGATGTAATTGAAGTATATGATAATACAGTAAATAATACAAATAATAATATTACAGCGGTACAAAATAATAGTACATTACATAATAATAGTAATAATACATTACAGAATAACAGTAATAATAATAATACAACAAATAATATACAAACTAATTTTTATATTTATCCACATGGAAAAGAAAATTTATCATTAATAGATAAAGATGATATTTATCATTTTTTGAATAATTTTAATTGTATTACTGATTATACTAAATTAGTTCATTGTAATAAAAAATATCCTCAACATCATTCAATTTGTAAAACTAATAAAAAAGATAAATATATTTCTGTATATGATAAATCATCTAAAACATTTAAACACGAAGAACACATAGATAATATTTTACAAGAACAATTAAGAAATGGTTATAATAATATAAAATTATTTTTGAAGAACTGTGATAGGATTATATCTAAAGAAAATAAAGAACAAATTGAAGATAACTTGAAACGTATTAAAAAATTTATGGAATTAGCACCAGGTGATAGGTTCAGAAAAATGGTAACATTTGAATTAGGTATGGTTTTATACAATAATAGAGAACTAATTAATCAAACTTGGAGAGGTAATCTAAATCAAGATTATATAAATCATGTTGAAGAACAAAATATAAATAAAAATTATGACCAAAAAAATATTGATAAACTATTTATAAATAATAATAATAATAATTCTAATAAACCATTATCTAATAATTCATTAGATTTATCCGACAAAGAAGAATCAGATAATTCATCAAATAATTCATCAAATAATTCATCAGATAATTCATCAGATAATTCATCAGATAATTCATCGGATAATTCATCAGATAAAGAATCAAATAGTTCATCGGATAGTTCATCGGATAGTTCATCAGATAAAGAATCAAATAGTTCATCTTGTAAAAAGAAAAAGAAAAAGAAATCTGATAAAAAAATATTATTTTATTCATCTGCTAAAACTACACATAGTTCTGATAAAGAAACAATAATGTCTTCAAAAAAATCTGGTAGAAAAATAAATAATAATAAAAATCGTATAGACCCAAGAACTAATGCTAGATATGTAGATACAACAAATGAGGAAGCAGATAAAGAGATAAAAGAAATTAGTAAAGTGTATGAGTTCTTAAAAAAGAAAAAATTTGATAAAGAAAAATTAGGGATGTTAATGAGAATGTTAACACCGTAAATTATTATAATAATTATTAGATTCATTAAATCTAGTTTCTGTATTTGACCCAGCAAGATGATAAATATATGGTTTATTATTAAATGTTTCTAATTCTTCTTTTTTATAATGTTGTAAAATACCATATTCTAAAATAATACAGTTATTTTGGATATTTAATATATTACGTCTGTGCATATCTTGTAATACACCTTGTTCTAAATAACATTTGCGAGTATTTTTTTTATATAATTCTTCATCAAAAGCCCACAGTTTAAGAAAGTGTATTGAATATTCTGTATTTTTAATTATTATAAAACCACTATTGATATTACTTTGATATTTTTTAATATCACTACTAAATATAAAATTATAGTCACTATAATTATTAATTAATTCAATTATATTATTTGCATCATTATAAAAGAAAGCATCAGCATCTATCCACATGACATAATCATAATTTTTAATATTATCAAGTATTAATGGCAATCTTTCCCAGGCAGGATGTCTTGATTTATATTTTTTTGTATTTGACACAATCAAATCAATATTATATTTGTCACAATATAATTTATTAATTTTATAATTTATTTCACTATAGTTTTTTATATTATCATCATAAAACATTAATAAACAAATTTTCATTATAATTATTAAATATATATTTTGATTAGCATATGAAAAAAATGGAGTTTTTAGACATGTAATTTTTTTTACTTCTTTGGAGCAAAAAAAATTGAAATAATTATTTATTATAATAATAATTATAATAAATAACCAGATTAAACAAATGGAGATTATTGATTATTCAATTAATACTATTAATACTATTAATATTAATTTTAATTATAGTGGTGAAAAATTTGAGTATATTGATAGATTGATAAAAAACCCAAATATGCATTTTTGTGATATTATAAAATATAAATTTTTTTGTGATAATTTTGATGCATCTGTTATATCAATAAATCCTAATATAACTGGTGAAACAGTTATTACAGAAGGGGTAAATTGGGATTATGAAATATTGTCAGGTAATTTATCTTTTGAAGATATTAAACTTTTACCAAGAGATAATATTGATATGTTTGAGTTATCTAGATCATCAAAAATAACTTGGGATGATATTAAAAATAATTCTGATTGGTATTGGGATGAAAGTGTGTTTCTTAATCCAAATATTACAATGAAACATATACAATTATTTAATAATTATGACCATTTGAAACATTTGTTATTAAAAAAAAGTATGTATAGATTAGTTTTAAAAAATCCTAATATTGATATTGATATGTTAATGCGATGTTTAAATGAGCCTAATATATTTTTAAATTATTGTGATATTAATAGTTTAGCACAATCAAACATTGATTTTTTGAATTCAAAGTATTTATTATCTTTTATTAATAAATCAGATTATAAAGAAGTTTTTTATAATCTGATTTATACATTTAATTCAAATGTTTCTATTAAAGTATTAAAAGAAGCACAAGGAGAAAATGTAAAGTCTGATAATGATAAAGATAACCAATATTATCTAGATGAAGAAATGAAGAAATTAAATGAATCAAGATTAACAGTTAAATTTGATTGGTATACATTTTCAGATAGTCCTAGAATAACAATTAATGATGCTATTAAACATAATGAAAAAGTTAGTTGGAATAAAATTTTGTGTAATCCAAGTATTTCATTAAATGATATTGAAAAGAATATTGGATTTATAAAAAATATTATTCATAAAAATGAGTATAAATACTTATTTAACTTTAGTTATGTATTATTAAATCCACATATTACTCTTGACTTTGTTAAAAAATATTTGGATGTGTTATTTACAAAAGATGATTTAATTATGATATTTGGAAATCACTTTTTATTAAATAAATATTTTTCAAATATGAAACAAACAAAAGATAATTTAAATATTTATCATCAAGAACTTATTGAAAAAGTTTGTACCCCAAAAAGAAAGATTAACTGGGATGAAGATTTTAGAGAAGATTGTAAGTCTGGTTTCTACGGAGATGAAGGATTGAAGATTTATAATGATGAAGTTTGTAAATATATTTAAAATATATTTAATTGCTTATTCTAAAAACTAATTAAAAATTAAATTTTTTTTTATTATAAATGATTGATATAATAAAATATATTTTTGATATCTATAAAAATGATAATACAATAAATAAACACGGGTGGGAAGATATGCTTTTTTATTTAAATATACCAGACCAATATACAAATACAGTAATTGATTTATGTTCTAAAAATAATATTAAATATGATGTATTATTAAATATTAATAACATAGAGGCATATATTAAAAAAATTATTATAGATAATCATTATAAATATATTAATAATATTGAAACCGTTATTAAAAATATTTGTGTTAATTATACAAAATCATTATTTGATAAATTAAAACTTGTTAATTATGAAAATGATGGGTTATATATTGATTTAACTCTAAATCGTGTAAAATATATGCTACAATATTATATTCAAAATAATGAAATTGTAGATACACTTGACTTTAGTAAAAATAACCCTAATGATTATGTTATGCCATTTAATACAAGTATTATATCAGAATTAAATACATATTATACATCATATATAAATATTTTTAATAAAGTAACTGATGAAAACTATGGCTTGCCTGATGGTAATAATAGGATTACTACTTTTTGTCATTATACAAGAAATTATTTTTCTCATAAAAATAATAAAAATAATGCCTTGGATAAACCTAATTATTTAAATAAATTCGATTATGATTATTGGACTAATGTATCAAAATGTAATATTAATTTTTCGTTATTTACTTATTATTTAGAAAATGTATATAATAATCATAATATTAATAATAATAATTATAATAATAATAATAATGGTTATGACATGAGTTGCCCCCATAATAATAGACAATTACAACATAATAATGTTTGTAGATGTTTTGACATTTTATCAATTACTAGTGATGCTTATAAAAATTTTGATTATAAAAGAAGTAAAATTATTTATAATTTTTTAAACAATAAAAATATTATTAGAATGCTATTATTAAACAAAGATATTAAATTAATTGATATTATTAATAAATATGATTATATTGAATGGAATTTTAATGAATTATCAAGACACCCTTGTATAACTTGGGATAATATAATTGAAAATCCAGAATATAGTTGGTCATATGATGATTTATGTTATAATATAAATATGACACTTGATAATATTAATTTATTTATCAAGATTAATAATATTAATATTACTAAAGATAATAATCCTAGAACATTATTCGCAAAAAATATTAATTTGTTACCAAAAGAAATAGATGATATATTAAATAAAGAATCAGGTCAGTTATATAAAAAATATTTCTTTTTTAATGATGACCCTATTTCATTAAATCCTAATTTAACTCTTGGCATCATAAAAAAATATGGTAATCATATTGCTGATAATTATAATTTAATAATTAAAAATAAATTTAGTTATGATGAAATATTTGATAAAGAATATTATAAAATTATTCAAACTATTAATAAATTAAAATTGTATCATCAAGAATTAATTGAAAAAGTGTGTACCCCAAAAAGAAAGATTAACTGGGATGAAGACTTTATGGAAGATTGTAAATCTGGGTTTTATGGTGATGAAGGATTTAAGATATATAATGATGAATGTAATAAATATTAATAAGTGTTGTTTATATTGATAATGTAATTGATAAAAATTTAATAATGATATTGATAAAAATTGATAATAACAATCATAAAAATATAATTGTTATTATTATTATAAATAAAATGCATCAAATTGAAGAATGGGTAAAATATCAAGAACACTTGGCAACAGACCATATTCAGGATAATACTAATAATCATATTAGAATGGTACATGTTAATGATTTGAGAAATTTGTTAAACAATGATATGAAACAAATATTATATAATCATAAATATAAAGAAATTGTTTGGATTACACTTGAATTATTTAATAAATTAAAAAATAAACCAAAAGTAAGAATTGTTGAAAATCCAAATAATATTTATTATGGGACAATGTTAGGAGAAATTATTAGATTTAATGTAACTTGTTTATTAGATATTAATTAAAAAATCTGTTTATTAGATTTAATATAATTTTTTTATTAGATTTAATGTAACCTGTTTATTAGATATTATTAAATAATTTTATAACCAACTATTAACAAAATTATATTTAGTTATTTAATAATGAATTATATCAATTTTGATATAATCAATACAATATCTAAATATTTAGATTATAAAGATATTATTAATTTATATTCAATAAATAAAAATTATTTTAATATTTACAAAAATAATTACAAATATATATTATCAAATCAAATAATAAATATAAATAAAATATTAAAATATGATATTTATAATAAATTTCCAAATATAAAAATAAAAATAAATGATATTTTAGAAATCAATGATTATATAAATATATATGGTATAAATATAATAAATAAAAAATTAGATATATATGATTTATTAGAATTAAATAAAAATAACATTGAAGAACTTAATTTATCTTTTTGTGATTTATATAATATTGATTTGTTAGAACATTTTGATAACATAAAAATATTAATTTTATCATTTACAAATATTACAGATTTATTATTTATTAAAAATTTTAAAAATATAAATAAATTAATTTTAATAAATACAAATATATCAAATGAATATTTAATTGGTAATTTAATAAATTTAGAAGAAATAAATTTATGGAATTCTAAAATAACAAATATTGAATTTATGAGTAATCTAAAAAAAATTAAAAAAATTAATTTATCTTTTACAGATATTACAAATATAGATCCATTAATAAATTTAACAAACATTAATGAATTAAATTTATCAAACACAAAAATATCAAATATAAATAGTATTGAAAATATAGTTAATATAAATAAATTAGATTTACATTCAACAAAAATAAATTATATAAATGTGTTAAATAATTTATACAATCTAGATTATTTAGATATATCAAATACAAAAATATATGATTATTATATTTTTAATAAAAAACCAAAAATAATAATAATGTATAAAACAAAAATATTTATATGATTATTATATTTTTAATAAACTAAAAATAATAATAACGTATAAAACAAAAATATATGATTATTATATTTTTAATAAACTAAAAATAATAATAACGTATAAAACAAAAATATTTATATGATTATAATATTTTTAATAAAAAATCAAAAATATAAACCAATAAAACAAGAATATTTTATCAAGTTTAAAAATTTAATTAAATATAATTAATAATAATGTTATTTAATCAAATTATATTTTTTATTTATACTGGTTATGCGATATTAGTTATGAATTATTTATTTTTAGTGCCATTAACATTATTTTCAAAAAGTAATTATTCATTAATGAAAGAATGTAAAACAATGCACACATCTTTGCTAGTTAATAATTTTTTCAATATTATGAAAATGAATATGTATTTATCAATTCAAGATAAAATAGATGTAACTAATACTGATAAAATAGATATTATTATGTGTAATCATATATCTATTTTTGATTATTTAATATTAATTGTTTTATTAAAAGAACTAGGTATAGATTATTATAATTTCACTTTTAAAAAAGGATTGAATAAAGGATTAGGATTATATATGATACATTGTGATACAGATATTCTAGTTAATCGTGATTGGAGTTCTGATAAAGATAATATTGATAAACAATTAGATAAAATTAAACCATTAAATAAAAAACAAGTAATAATTATTTATCCAGAAGGCAATAGAATAAATTATGAAAGATTATTAACCTCACAAAAATATTCTCAAGATAATGATTTGCCAATATATAATAATTTATTAACCCCTAAAGTAAAAGGTATTTGGTATATGATAAATAAATTAAAATCAGAAAATAAATTAGGTAGTGTATGGGATATATCATTAATAAGACCTAATTATATTAGTAATCCGCCAAATAAAAAATTATTAAATAATACACAAAACTGGTTAGATTTAGTTTATAAAAAATTTGATGATTATTATGTAATTATTAATAAAGTTAAATATCCAGAATATTATGAAGATTATGATAAATTTAAATCTTGGTTTTATTCATATTGGGATTATAAAGATATACAAATGACAAATTATAAAAAATACGATTATTATAAAATAAATGATGATAATAAATATTCTATAAAAAATGTTAAAATGGATTATACAATAATATTTATTTTATTATTTACATCAATATATTTATTATCTCATAAAGAAGGTAGAAAGATATTTTTATTTTTATTTATATTATCATATGTTCTAATATATACACAACCTAAAATAATTAATACACAACCTAAAATAATGAAAAATATTGAAAAATAAAAATAATAATTATATAAGTTATTAATATATCAATATAATTAAAAATGAAAACTATTGAAATATTTACGGATGGCGCAACACCAAATAATCAATATAAAGGTAATAGAGTTGGTGGTGTAGGTGTATTTTTTGGTTCTATAGATGATGAAAGGAATATATCATTAAAGTTAAAAGAAACAAAAACTTTTAAAGTTACTAATAATGTATGTGAATTAACTGCTTGTTATATGGCATTAGATAAAATAATAAAGACACAAGATATTAAAGGATATAAAATAATTATTTATTCAGATTCAACATATGTAATTAATTCTATTTCAAAATGGGCTAAAGGATGGGAAAAGAAAGGCTGGAAGAAAGCAGATGGTAAAACAGTAGATAATTTAGAACTAGTTCAAAAAATATATTATATGTATTCTAATTTAAATGTTGAGTTTGTTCATGTTAGGTCCCATAAATCAGAACCTAAAGATGTTAATTCAAGAGAACATTTTATTTGGTTTGGTAATTATATGGCAGATAAATTAGCAGTTGAGGCTACTACTATGAAATAGCAGTTGATGCTACTACAACAAGTTAGTAGTTGATGCTACTACTATGAAATAGCAGTTGATGCTACTACTATGAAATAAGTTATTATAAAAAATTGCAGGCTCAAGAAAGCCATATAATTTTTTTTAAGAAAAAAAATTGAAAAAAAAACATAATATATACAATAATAAATATATATTAGAGAAATGGAAATTATTAATAAGACTGAATTAATTAATAAATTCAACATTAGTGAGTTGTTTCTGAATGTGCTTCCTAATCGTTATTATGCTGAAAAAGTTATAAATAATGACTATGTTCTCATCATTAAAAAAGATGAGACGGGTCTTGTTTATGGTATACTTGTCGTACACGATGATTATTACTATTGGCATACTTCATATTACTCAAACAAATTAACAAATGGTTACATATTGTTTATTTGATTATTTTATTTATTTATAAATAATAGATAAATAAATTAATCATATTAGTATATTTTTAACTTCCCCTCATGTCCCTTTTAGGGACTAGCAGGCAAAAATCTAATAACGCCTTCTAAAGAAAGTATAGAAAAATTGCCATATTGAAGCAGGGTTTTCACCTTTAGGCGAAGAACGAAGTTTTTAGAAAAATTGAAAAAATAATTATCAAACAGGCTTATAATAGTATATATTTTAAGTTTAATAAATATGAATTGCCAAGTTAACGGATGCAGATTTTCTAGTTTTCATTCAACAGAGTCTCACAAGTGTGGTAAGTGCCACCAGTTGGGACACGGACGTACTGAGTGTGGTAATCCTTCAAAAATCAGAAATCTTCAAAAATATTTTACAAACTTTACTTCTCCAAATGTCCTTTCACAGGACCAATTGGCACAGTTCTGTCCTGTCAATGTCATCAAAGCATTTCTCCCACAAGGGTCATTTGTTGAGGTGTATGGCGGGATGGGTTCAACTGTATATGTCAGAAACCAGAACGGTTCCCTCCAAGGGATTGTTATTGGTAATCAAGACTGGCATTACAATCAGCCATTGATTGACGAAAAGGATAATTTTGTGAAGAGTTTTTCTCAACACAATCTTACCAATGACCAATTGGACAACATTTCAAGAAGTACAGTTTGAATGAGTATTCTTTTCTAACCTTTTTTTATTAAACATTTTATTTATTTAATTATTAATGTCATTTATTTAATAATTAAATTTTTTATTTATTTAATTATTAATGTCATTAATTTAATAATTAAACATTTTTATTAATTTAATTATTAATGTCATTTATTTAATAATTAAATTTTTTATTTATTTAATTATTAATGTCATTTATTTAATAATTAAATTTTTTATTTATTTAATTATTAATGTCTTCGCTATAATTATTACGCCCATCATTATCATTTTGACTTTTAATTGATTCATTATCATCAGTACTAATATTTTTAAATCTTTTAGGTACTTCAATAAAACTTATAAACTTTTTATTATTATTATTGCGTCCATCTTGTGCTTGTGCTTGCGATTGTGTAGTATCTTTATATTTATAATTAACATGAACAAATATTTTATTATCACCTTTAAGAGGTATCATAAAATTAGGAACAATACCTTGATATGATGTAACATTTCCTTTATAATGAAAACCTTGGTCACCAAATACTTCAATATCAAATCCCAAATTATCTTCAGATAATTTCCCAGTTGTCATATCACATAATAAAGTTGTTGGAATGTTTAATGCTAAAAAATTATGAATAGTTTTAACTTTTTTATTTTTACGGTTCATATTTTTATCAATATATTCTTGTTCTTCTACAAGACTTCTTTGTGTAAAAAAATAATCAATAGTTTGAAATGATTTATTATAATATTTCAATGTATTAAATGCTTCTCCTAAATCTGCCATTATAAAATATATATTATTAATATTATTAATTATTTTTTAATTGTAAATATTTTATAATTTTTTTAAAATAAAAAAATTGAATTATAATTATATAAAAAATTATTATTTATTATTTATAAAAATATGTCTAAAAATAAAGGTACTGGTGCGGGTGGTTCAAAAACTAATTTAAACGGATTAGCATTTGAAGAAAAAACAAGTATTGAAAATAAATTATTAAATGAAAATTATAAAAAACATATTTTAAATAAAACAAAATTTGGATACTATTTTGAGAAAACTATAGATAATACAAAAATTATATATTTTAAACAATCTGGATTTAAATGTTATTTCAAAAAAATATTTAATATTGATTGTTATAAATGTCCAGATGAGGCTTTCCTAATTATTAATGATAATAAATATTATTTAAAAATTTTAGAAAAAAAAAATCAAAATGTTGAAGGTTCTGTAGAAGAAAAATTAAAAACAGGAAATTTTAATAAGAGAGAAATTTATAAAATGATTAATAAAAATAAAGATTATATTTTTGATGTATCTTATGCTTTTTGTCTGAGTTCCTTTTTACAAAATAAATTAGAATCTAATACACCTAAATATAATATTATTAAAGAAATTATGACTGAAGATAATATTAAAATATTTTATGGAGAAGATGATAAATATTTTGATAATTTATATGAATGGATAAATAAAAAATAACCGGATAAATAAAAAAATAATTTATATTAATAAGATTTAATTAATATTTCATTAGTTTTTGATTCTGGATTTTTAGAGTTAATACTTCTTTTACATAATATTGTAATTATTGTATATTTATTATCTAAATAATTATTTTTTACTAATTCTACATCTGCATTACTCATTAAAAATTTATATTTTTTTGATAATGTAAATAATAAATTATGTTGTTCTAGACTAAAACCACCAGATGTATAACCTACAAATGATTTATCATTTTCTGGTGCATATGGTGGGTCTAAATATATAAAATCATTTTTTTTAATTTTTTCAAATGATTTTTCAAAACTAGAATGAAAAAAATTTACATTTTTTATTAAAGTAGAAATTCTATATAGATGTTCTTCATTTATTATTTCAGGTTTATTATAATGTCCATATGGAACATTAAATCCATTAGGACCTTCCCTATATAATCCTCGGAAACAAGTTTTATTTAAAAATATAAAATATGCAGAACCCACAATACTATTTTTAGTATTTTGAGTCATATTATTAAATTCATTTCTAGTCCAATAATAAAAAGATTCTGATGATGTTTTTGCTTCATCTATATTTTTAGGTTTTCTATTAATATTCACTTTAGTATCAACTTTTTTTAAATTATTATAAATATCAATTAATTTTTTAATTTCATTATATAATTCTTTAGATTTAGTTTGTATATTTTTATACATACCAATCAAAGTTTCATTATAATCATAAGCATTAATAGTCCCTTTAACAATAATATTATTATTTTGTAATAATGCTAATAATACACTTCCACCACCTATAAATAATTCATGATAATTATTAATTATTTTTGGAAATTCATTAATAACTTTATCAATAATTTGTGTCTTACCTCCAACCCATTTTAAAATAGGTTTTTCATAAATAATATTATATCTTTGGGGTTCTGGTTTATTATTATTATTATTATTTTTATTTATTAAATTTATTAATTCTGATTTAGTAAAAGATTTTTTATAATTTATATTTAACCTAATACATTCATCAATTAATTCAGATTTTTTTAGTTTATTCATATTTAATAATATATTACAATATATAATATTATATTATTAAATCAATTTTTTATAAATACATAAAAATATATTTATTATTATTAATAAATGATTTGTAAATATTGTAATGATAATGTTATGTTCTTTACTACTACAAAATGTTGTAATAATGAAATATGTAAAAAATGTCGTGAACTAGGTAACGATGATTTTTGTTATAAATGTGGTAATGATAAATTTAGACCTAGTTTTAATAAACAACCTATTCAATCTTTTACTAATCAATCTAACCAACAATTTACTTTTCAAGGGTTTTATCAACTAGATAATCAAGGATTTAATCAAATAGATAATCAAGGATTTAACCAACTAAATAATCAAGGATTTAATATTAAGTAAAAAATTGAATGATAATTATATCAAATACACCAGGGAATCGTAGAGAAAATATATTACTTACTTCTGAGTGTTTTAAAAAAATATGTATGATGTCTAAAACTAAAGAAATAGAAGATGTTAGAATGTGTTTTATTGAACTTAAAAAAAATAGCAAATATGTATAAATATTATATTATTGAAAATAATTAATGATTTTTGAATAATTATCCATTAATAATATAATATAATATGATTGGCTATTATAATTAATATCCCTTAATTTTAAGGGATATTTTCTAATATATATTATATGATATCATTACAAGAATTTCTAAAAAAATATTCTAGTATTTCTAATAAATTTATAGATGATTTTTTTTCATTATATACTATTAATACGGATGATACTGAATTTGTAATTAATTTTGAAATATTGGTTAAATGGTTAAATATTAGAAAAGATAATTTAAAAAAACCATTAATAGAAAATTATATAAAAAATGTTGATTATAAAATAAAAAAAATTAAATCAGATACACCAGGTAAACCTAAAGAAGATATTATGATAACTGCTGATTGTTTTAAACGATTATGTATGTTATCTAGAACAAAAAAAGCAGAAGAAGTGAGAACTTATTTTATTGAAATTGAAAAACTTATGAATAAATATAAAAATTATATTATTGAGGCTCTTAATAATAAAGTAGGTGTTTTAGAAAATAATCAAAAACCAATTAATGACACTAAAGAAGGTGTTATATATGTTTTGAATACTGATTTTAATATTGTTGATTTATATAAAATAGGTAAAACAAAAAAATTCAAAGAACGAATTAGAACACATAATTCATCACATATAGATAATGTTAATGTTGCTTTTATTTATGAAACTAAAAATGTAGATACTGTTGAAAAATGTTTGAAAGCCATTTTAGAATCAAAACAATACAGAAAAAGAAAAGAATTTTATCAAATTGATTTAGATGTGTTAAAAGAATTAATAAAAACTTGTGATGAACTAACATTAAAAGTAAAAAATCATAAAAAGAAAATAAAACAAAATGATATATTTTATATAATGTTAGATAAACATGATAAAAAATAAATATAATTTATTTAATAATTAAAATAATAAATAAAATATATTTTGATAATGTTATTATATTTTAACACTGTTAACACCCTTTTGAATATCGTCAAATAGTTCAAGATAATATTCAACAACATCTTGGATAACATCTTTAATATCAACTTTATCAGATGTTAATTTATAATGTAAATGTACTTTATTACCTAATGGATGAGGCATATTATAACCAGCAAAAGATATTTTTTTGTGTTGTTGCATACCTCTACTAATTAAATTACCTAATGTATGGTCTTCATTATTAATAATAATCATACCTTCTAAACTATCTTTATTTGTGTTCTTTTCAATAATATCTTTCATATTTTTTAAGAAATTTTTAAGACGTCTTTCAATATTAATAAATGCAACATTTAAAATTCTTTTTTCATTAATCTGTCCTCTAGATTCTAAAAAGAAATCTAAATCTTTACATTCAGTAGTATCATCTTTTTGTTTATAACCAACAATACTAACTGCACTATATTGTGCATTCATACTTTCAACACCTACATTTGTAATTGCTGAGAATACAATTTCTTGGTCCGGTTGTAATTTAACTAATGGTACAGCCATTTTATAAGGTGATTTAATTAATTTTTGTTCATAATAAAATTTAGCATCATTGGTAGATACAGTATAAATATCTTTTGATTTATTTTTATAATTTACATACATTGTAAGTTGTTTTAATGTAGATGAATTAATAGTATCACCAGCATCTAATTCAACATCATCTGGTTCAGGTTCATTATTATTTAAATCTAATTCATCTTCTACAATATTATCTTTTGATTTATCTAGTTCAATAAAATCTAGTTTATTATCAATTTCCCAAATAGGAATATGTTTAAATCTTAATTTTAAATAATTATTATGAAATACAGATGTGTTCTTTTCAAATTTAAATTCATTAAATGCATAAATAGGAACATCTGTTAAAATTGTTCTTCTAATAGTATTAGCAACAACATAATCAATATTAGACCCAGATAGATTAAACTCTAATCTAGAATTACCTAATTCCTTATCATAATTAATTAATTTAATAGAAACCTTGTTAATTTTATCCATATTAATAATATATATATATAAAATTATCTTTTAATATTATTTTTTTCATTTTTTTTTATTAATTGTTAAATTAATAAAAAAGGATGTATCTTTTGACATTTTTTTTTATTTTTATTATTAAATAAAAGTAAAAAAACATATATGGTTACACATTTTTTTTTATTATTTTTTATAATATGCGATTAATTATAATTTTTTATATAATGATATAATAATGAAAATATTATTTTATTCTGAAAAATGTGAGTATTCCAGAAAGATTTTATCATATATGGATAAAAACAATATAATATCAATGTTTAAATTAATTGATGTTGATAAAATAAATAATATTCCGAAAGAAATAGATATTGTTCCAACTATTATTGATGAACAACTTAGAGAACCTCTAAAAGGAAAAAATGCATTTGAATATTTATTAAATAGTAAATATTTTAATAATCCAACAAATAATATAGAACTAGTTAAATATATCCCTGCTAATCCTAAAGTATCTGAAGACACTAAAGCATTATCTAATAATATTAATGAATTAGAAATGAATAATAAACAAAAATCTAATTATATGGATGAAGCATTTAAAAGTTCTGATAACATATCACTTAAATCGGTTGAGACTAGAGAAAAACAACCAACAATAAATAAACAAGTAACAGTAAATAGTAAACAAGCAATATTAATTAAGTTAGCCAAAAAAAATTGAAAATACTATTTATAAATGTTTAAAGAAATATATTTATAAAGTATTAAAATGTCAAAGTTTTACGTTAACGATTATTTAAATAATTCATATTCAACATCTGAGGAATTTAGAAAAGCACTTTTTGAGAAAGGTATTTTAACTAAAGATTACCCAGATGATGGATTAGTATTACTGTATCATAAATTTGATACACCAGCAAATACACCTTTAGAAATGGAATGTAGGTCTTTAGTAATTGATAGAGATACTAAAAAGATTGTATCATATACTTGCGATATTCCAATTATGAACAAGAGAGGTTTTACATATATGATGTCTAATAGCAAGTTCCCTGCTTTATACAGTCATTGTTATGAAGGAACACTTTTATCACTATTCTTTCATAATTCAAAATGGTATCTATCAACAAGAAGATGTTTAGATAGTAAAGATTCAGTATTAAATACCAATACTAATACTTTATCTCATTACGATATGTTTCTTGAAGTATTAGAACAAGATGGTTTAACATTTGAAACATTTACTGACAAGTTAGATACTAGTTTATCTTATTATTATGTTTTATTACATTATAATAATAAACATATTGTAGACTATACAACAACCTTTGGAGATAATTATAAAAAGTTATGTCTAGTTAGTGTAAAAGATAATTTAATGACAGAATTAAATTTATATACATTAGATGCATTAAATACAGTATTAACTAATAATGTATTTTTACCAACATTATATGAAACTCTTGAGCCATTTTATAATGCTTGTGGTTCTATGGATGTAAAATCAGTTCCAACTGATGAAGGTGTTATTGTTAGAGTTTGGAATGAAGAAATGAATAGATATAATTTAATCAAGTTACAACAACCTAATTATATTTATCATAATTTATTAAAACAAACTAAAGGAGAATATAAATCAATGTTATATTTATTCCAATGTAACAAGTTAGATAATTTAAATATGGTAGTACCTATTAGTTCAACTTTTAAAGTATGTACCAGTGAATTATTTGAATTATTTAAATTATGTTGGTCTCTAAAATCAGGAAAGAAAATTGATAATGATGTTTATACTAAATTACCAAATGAATATAAAACAATGTTATATGGTCTGAGAGGTTTATATTTTAAGAACAAGTTTGCTAATCAAGAATTACCTTGGTTAAAAATTAATGATATCTATACATTCTTAAAAGATACAACACCAGAACAAATGATTTCATTTTTAGAAGCAAGAAAAACATTTAAAACATATTTACAAACTAATCCAACAGAATTAGTTCAAGTAAATAGAATGTCAACATTTCATAATTTATCAGTATATGAAACAAGTGAAAAGTTTGTAAGTCTATTATAAAAAATAATATCATTGTAAAAAAAATAAAAAAAATTATTTTAAATTATTATTGTTTAAACAATTATTTTTTTAATATCATAAAGATATTATAAAAATGATTTCAACTTTTATTAATTTACAACCTATTATTAATATTGGTTGTTTAGGTAGTGTGTCTGATGGTAAATCAACATTAATTAAATGTTTAACTGGAACTAAAACACAAAAACATTCTAATGAAAAGATTAGAAATATTACAATTAAACAAGGTTATGGTAATATGAAAATTTGGGAAGATGGTACAACAACTAGTTCTCAAGTTAATAAAGATATTAAATTAATTAATCATATATCTTTTGTTGATTGTCCTGGTCACTATGATTATATTCAAACAATGTTAGCATCAATTAGTATTATGGATGGTGCTATCTTTGTTATTGCTGTAGACCAACCTTTATCATCTAAACCTCAATTAATTCAACATTTAGAAGCGATAAAACTAAGTAATATTAATAAAATTATTATTTGTTTGAATAAAATAGATTTAGTAAATAAGAATACTTTAATGAATAGAAAAATGGAATTAGATTTATTATTAAGTAAATATGATATTGAACCATATTTAATTATTCCAACATCTTTTAATAAAAATATTGGGACAAATTATTTAGTTAATGCTATAATTAATTTATTTAATCCTGATACATATATTAAAAAAAGTTTAGATAATGCTGTTTTTAAAATTAGTAGAACATTTGATATTAATAAACCAGGTACAAATTGGTTAGAATTAAAAGGTGGTGTAATTGGTGGTTCATTAGTATCTGGTAATTTGAGTGTGGGTGATACTATTGAAATCTTACCAGGTATTGTATGGAAAGAAAATAATGAATTTAAACATCAAAGTATTAAAACAGTAATTACATCAATTAAAACTGATAATAATGAATTAGATAAATGTATATCTGGTGGATTAATTGGTTTAGGAACAGATTTAGACCCATATTATTGTAAAAATGATATGTTATTAGGTAATGTAGCAATAAAACATAATAATAATAATAATAATAATGTTTATACAAAAATGAATATAAAATATAATTTATTAAATGATACAATTAAAAATAATGATATTCTTGTTTTACAGATTGGTACAAGGGTGGTTGATGCTAAAGTATTAAAAAATAGTAATAACAATTTAGAACTAGTTTTAAATAAACCAGTTTGTATTATTAATAATGAAAATATTTTAATCTGTAAAAAAATGAATAATTTAATTAAAGTTATTGGTAATGGTAAACTAAACTAATTTAATATTTTTTTATTGAAATAAATTAATTAATTAAAAATTAATTTATTTTAATTCTTTTCAATTTATTATTAATTTCTTTCATACATTAAAATATAAGGGGTTGAACCGTCTCTATATATTGATGAACAATTATTATTTATCATAACAAAATCACTAACATATGTATCATTAATTTTTTTCCAATTCCTTTTATCTCTAGTTACATATGATACATAATGACCTTGTAATACACTGGGTCCTCTATGTGCAACAACACCAATTAATGAATATGAACCATTATCAGGTATATTAAATAAATGTGGTATATTTATTTCATTTTTAATTTTTTTGCTATATCCAGAAGATGTGTCAAATATATTTAATTGTATAAAAATTATATTACTAAATTTATTTGTAGTTACTTCTTTCATAGGTCTTAATACTTTAGCAGTTGGATTATTTCTTATAGTACAAGAATATTCAATATCACTAATTAATCCATCTCTATATAAATCATTTAAATTTAAAGGTAATCTTTGACTAATGAAATTTTGTATATTGTTTATATTATATATATTTTCAGATGTAGCATCAGGTTGTTCATCAATACACTTGTAATACTCTGCATCATTACCAATATAATTATATTTTTTTGTAACATTGTATAAATATGTTTCTTCTATATTTTTATTATTAATTTGATTTAGTGTTTTTAATAAATACTGACTAGCATCTTCCTGTATACCTATTATCCATTTTCCATTATCTTTTTGTGATATATCGCAAATACCATATTGATTATGTTTAAAAATATTTAATCTATCTGGTCTAAGTGTATATCTGCCTTCACTAAAATATAATTCTATATCATGTCTAAATATTGGATGTTTTGAAAATTTATTAACTAATCTTCTAGAATTAAATAATAACTGAACGTATGAATTGAAAAAACAAGAATTACCTATATTATCAAATCCTATAATAATATTTGTATTTATTAGTGGTTCTTGTAGTTGTTCTTGTAATGGTTTAGGATTAGGTTCAGGTTTAGGTTTAGGATTAGGTTTAGGTTGTTCTTGTAATGGTTTAGGATTAGGTTCAGGTTTAGGTTCAGGTTTAGGTTCAGGTTTAGGTTCAGGTTCAGGTTTAGGATTAATAGTTAATTGTTTGTATAAATATTTATTATCACAAATATCATTTTTATATTGTTTATAGTTAAATGCTATTGTTTTCTTACTATCATTTATAATATTTAAATTTGAAGATATTGTAATAATATAATCTTTATAACTATTATCGTATGTGTTTAATAAATTTTGTATAACTTTATTTTGTATAACTTTATTATCTATATCTGAAACAGTATTATCTTTGAATGTAATATTAAATAATAAATTTTTAGTGTTATTGAATTCTACAATAATACCATAATAATTATTACCATTGATACTTTTAATTTTAATATTTGTAACATCATCTATAATTGTATTTACATTCCAAAAAACAATAGTTGGTTTGATATTATTAGATAAAAAACAATATGCATAATTTTTAATTGTGTATTCCATAAAATCTAATATTCTTAGATTTGTTCTGATTTCTTTACATTTATCATCATTTAATACACAATCAGCATTTTGAAGTGTAATAAAATCTGGTTTCTTTTCTTGAACCTCACTATCAATCAATGAACTTAATAAAACCATATTAATATTATTTTGTGAAGCATATTTTTCAGAACATAAATTAAATGATAAAATACTCAATTTATCAAGTCTTTTATCATCTTTTACTACTTTAGGAATTTCTTGAACATTATCTGCTCCTTTAGCAAGTCTTTCATCTTCCTTTTCCTTTTTCTTTCTTTCTTCTGCTTCCTTTCTCTTTCTTTCTTCTCTTTCTCTAGCCTTTCTTTCTTCTGCTTCCTTTCTCTTTCTTTCTTCTCTTTCCTTTTTTTCTTTTTCTTTCCTTTCCTCTTCTGCTTTATTAATATGTATCATTTTAGTTATTAATGAATTATAAATATTCGTTATTGTTTCATAAATAGTATTAATCTGCTCTATAATATATTTTTCATTATTATTATATAGTGCATCATTTAAAAATAATTTATAAGTATCAAATTCATCTTTATTATCTTTCAATATTTTTTTAATATTTTTAATATAATCAGGTCTTATAATACTTTTGTGTAATTCAATTGTCTGTTTATTAAATTCAAGAATTTCATCTATAGTAATAAATAATTTATCTATATCAGAAATATAATTATATTTATTCATATTATATATTATTATATAATTTTAATTTAAAAAAAAATAAATTATTATTAAATAATGGATTTATTTAATAATAATTGTGAAGAACAAAAAGAAATAAATATTAAAATACCTTGGATTGAAAAATATAGACCTAAATCATCTCAAGATATTTTATTAGACCCTTTCATAAAACAAAAAATAGAAAAAATATTAGAAAATAAATCTATTCCAAATATGATTATAACAGGAGAACCAGGAACAGGCAAAACATCAACAATATTATTTTTAGCAAAACATTTATATGGTGATAAATTTAATGAATATGTTTTAGAATTAAATGCTTCTGATGATAGGGGTTTATCAATAATTAATAATACTATTTATCCTTTTTGTAAAAAAAAAATTAGTAATAATTATAAATTAGTTATATTAGATGAAGCAGATAGCATTACATCAAAAGCACAAAATCTATTATCTAATTTAATATCTGAATTTAGAAAAAATACTAGATTTGTATTTATATGTAATAATTGTAATCAAATAATTGAATCTATCCAATCTAGATGTATGATTATTAAATATCCAAAAATTAGTAATGAAAATCTATTTCAAAAAATAGAAAATATTTGTATTAATGAAAATATTAAATATGATATAAATAGTATTAATACATTATTATTTATATCTGATAATGATATTAGACAAGCAATTAATAATTTAGAATGTATATATTATGCATTAAATGAACTAACTGAAGAAAATATTTATAAATTAATTGATAAACCAAAACCTTTTTATATAACACAAATTATAAATGAATGTTATAATAAAAATTATACAGAAGCGATTAATATTGTAAAAAGTTTATATGATAAAGGTTATACACCAAATGATATTTTATTAACTTTTATGAAATATATTTTTGAAAATAATAATTTATATGACCCAACATCTTTAGATAAACCTATTATTTTAGATGAACAAAGTAAAATAAAAATATATGAAATATTAAGTCATAGTTATATTAGAGTTAATGGTGGTGTAGATACATTATTACAACTATGTGGTTGTATATCTAAAATTTATATTTATATTAATAATTAATAATAATAAATAATTATTATTAATTAATATTTTTAATCCCAATAGATTTAAAAAAAGTTAATAAAGAATTCATTTTTTCAGTTGGGTTATTATAATCAATTGATTTATCATCCCATAATTCATAAAATAAATTATAACCTTTTAATATATTATTTTTAAATAAATGTTGTGAATTAATTAATGTTTTAATTAATACATTAAATTCTTTAGAAATATTATTTTCACTAAAATATTTTTCAATAAATACTTTACATAATATATTTTTATTAACAGCATCTAAACATCTAGTTTCAATAAAATATTTAATATCTTCAATATTATTCATTAATACATATTCATCAAATATATTTTCACATTCTAAATCAAATGTATTTACTTTATCTTTTTTAGAAATTGTATCACTTATTACATTTTTATTATTTAATAAATTATTTAATAAAATATATTCTCTTGATAATTTATTAATTCCAATTATTAATTGTCTAATTTTATTTTCTTGTTCTACAGATAAATTTTTATTATATCTAGTATTAAACCAATTATAAACATTAATTAATTCAGATTGATTTAATATAATCTCTTCACATTCATCATATATTTTTTCAGATAACATTTTTTCATTAACCATATTAATAATTAGTTGTATAATTGCTAACATTTTATCTTCAGAATTATTAGAATGTTTAAAATCATTTTCTAATAATTCAATAAAATATGAAATATTATAATTAAATACATTATTATAAATAAAAGTTATTGTCTTGAAAAAATTTAAATAAATATTCATAAAAATAGGTTCAGATAAAATTTTATTATAAAATGTTTTTAATAAATCATTATAATCATTATCAGATAAATAATTTATATTTTCAACAAATTCATTAACTAAAATATTAATATTACTATCACTCAATTTATTTAATATAGAATTAACTTTATTAGATAAATTATTTTTCTTATTTTGTAATTCTTGATTTTTTAAAATATGTAGATTACTACTTGTAATATTCTTTTTTTTTGTATTTCCAAAGAAATTATTAAATTTTAACAAAGTAAGGCTATCTAATTCTTTACAAGAATCATTATGTTTGAATGTTAGAAAATAATTTATATCCATTAAAAAATAATAATAATTTATTTTTTAAATTAAAACTAAACTTTTTTCTACAATTATGTTAATGTTAATAAAAAATAAATCACTTTTTTATTCTACTGTAATCTTGTATATAGGAACATTGTATATATATTTAATAAAAAAAGAACCATCTATTATTATTAAACATTTAAGAAACTAATTATTTTTTAATAAATTATATTTTTTAATAAATTACATTTTTTTCAATTATATTTTTTATTAAAAAATTATATTTTTTGTAATCCTTTTCCCATTAGAAAAAATAATTTATAATTATATTTTTTAATAAATTACATTTTTTTCAATAAATTACATTTTTTTCAATAAATTATTTTTTGTAATTATATTAACTCCTAGTTCAATCGCTTTATTTATTTTGTCGGTTGGGTTATCAATATTAGATTGTTCTTTAACAATTAAATAATCAGTATTTTTAGAAACAGATGTTGATACTTTACCACCATAACTTTCAATAGTATTTTTTAATTCATTATCTCTAAAACCAGACATTACAAATGTTAGACCAGTTAACCAATTTTTTTTTACCCTAGTTTCAACCTTTAATGTTACAAAAGGTTTTATTGAATTATAAAATTTTATAAAATCTTTAAAATTATTTACAAATAATGTTGCTGTCTTTTCATCCCATCCATTAACTAAAATTATATTATTTATAAATTCATTTTTAGACCATGTATTATTAAGAATATCTGGATACTTGTTTAATATTAATTTAAATCTTTCTTGACCTAATCCATAACCTAGTGTACCTGATGCTCCCATTAATTTATATAATGGTAAATCTTGTAAAGATGTTTTAATTGAATTAATAATATTATTAACTGTTTTCTCTTTGAAACCTTCAACCTTTAATAAATCTTGTTCTGTTGCAGAAACTATTTTAATAATACTATTTAACCCAGCATCAACCATTTTTTCAATATTTCTTTCACCTAAACCTTTAGCATCTAATGTAGAAAAAAAGAAATAAATACTTTTGACTAGTACATCTTTATTTCCTTTATTATCTTCTAATATAATATCTACTTTTGTATCATTCCATACCCACTTTATATCTTTTGGTAAATCTGGTGTCTTTACTGCTTTAATAACTTTTACTACTTTAGGTATGACATCTCCACTTCTAATAATTTCTATAACTGCACCAGCACCTAATTTATTATCAACAATAAATTTAGCATTATTACCAGTTGCTCTTTTAATTTCAACTCCACCAATGTTAACAGGTTCTAATAATAATGTTGGAATAATATAACCTCCTTTAGAAACATTCCATTCTATTGATAACACTTTAGTTTGTGCCATTTGGTCTTCTAAAACATCTTTAAATGCAAAAGCATATTCTGGATTACCTTTTACATTTCTTTCAATATTATTAACACTTGTTACAATAATACCATCAATTAAATATTTTGATATTTCTCTTCTTTCTTTTAAATATTCTGATAAACTTTCAAATGTTAATGTATCATCTGTATTTTGATTAAATACTATATTAAATCCTAATTTTTTAATAATTTTAAATTGTTCTACTACAGAATAAAATGGGTCAACTACTTCATATAAAACTAATTCAACATCAGAAGCAAACTCAGGATTAATAGTTTTGCTATTAACTAAACCTGCAACAGCATTTCTACCATTTTTAAATGTATCAGCCCATTTTTTATTAAATAATTCATTATCAATAATTAATTCACCTCTAAAAGCAATTAGATTATCATTATTAGATGCAATTAGATTATCATTATCAGTTTTAATATTATTTTTTTTACAATATTTATAAACTGTATCAAAAGTAGGTAAATTTAAATATTTAATTAAATTGGTAATATCTAATCCTTCAGTAGCGGTTCCTCTAGTATACATATTAATTTTTTTATTATTTCTATAAACAAGTAAAGCAGAAATACCATCTAATTTATCAGATAAATTATATGGTGGTTTATATTTATCTAACCAATTAAATAATTGATTAGATGGTGGTTTTATTTTATCCATAGAACCTAACCAATAATCTAATTTAACTTTATTCTTTTTATTAACTTTTGCTCCAATAGTAGTTAATACTTTTGATTTAGGTGATTTAATTTTTAAATAATCAATTAACATATCATAAATAGAATCAGATATTACAGATACCCCAGTATTATAATATTTATCTGCTGAGTACTTGATAATATCTTCTAATTCTTGAATAGATAGATTAGATATATATTCTATTATATCTTTGGTATTTAATAAATCAGTAATTGTTTTATTATTCATTTTTATATTATAATATAAATATATAAATTAATTTTTAAATATTTCACTTTTTTCTAATTAATAATAATATGAATAGACTATTTATTGGACTATTAATGTTATTAGCATTTATAGTATATATTAATAAAAATAATAATAATAATAATAATAATAATAACAATAATATTAATAATAATGATAATAATGATAATATAATTAATAATGATAATATAATTAATAATGATAATGATATTGTTGAAAAATTTAATATGGATAAAATATTATATGATGACCCATTAAAAAAATATAAAGCAGAAGATATTAAATTTGATTATGAGAATATGCCTACTAAAGAAGAAGAACAGTTTAAAGTAGAACAAGAAAAAGGAATGAATTTAGCAACCAGATATTTTAATCATTATATAAAATATATTGATGAAAATAATGAACCAGTTTATAATATTGATGAAAAACAAAATAATATAGTTGAAAATAAAATACAAGATACATGGGAATTTAATAAACCTAAAATAAGTAATGTTGATGGATATGTAAATGTTAATGGTGCTGATAGTAAAACAATTAGAGAAGTTTTTGATAATTCATTTTTAGATTATAAAAAATTAGTTCCTAAAAAAGAGTTAGTTCAAAATATAAATAAATCAAGCGGTGCTTCTAGTTTAACATTTTATACACCAAATAAATGGACTTATAATAATGAAAAAATGGAAAACGGCGGTGAAATTGTAGATGGATTATATGCTTCTGACCCATCAACACTTGGGTCTGTTGCCATATTTTAAAAAATATTGGTGCTATTTTTTGAAAAATATTAAAAGAGATGATTATTATAATAAATAAAAATGTATCATTACTTAGTATTCAAGACTAATAATAATTTAATTACTAATAATATTGGTAATTATACAATTTTTAATATTCCATCATATATTAATGAACATAATTGGAAAGCATATAGTAATCTTGAAAATTATTTTTGTAAAATCTTGTTTGATGTGAAAACTATTTTATATCAATCAGATGCCTTTGAAAATATGTATATTTTTACTATTGATGATGTTAATGAAATTCTAAAGAAGAAAGAATATACAGTTATTCATTTCCTAACTGAAGAATTAGAATTTAGTTTTGTAGAACAATATTATAAACCTAATAAAGTATTAAATTTATTTGAAATTATTAGTTTTTATAAAAATTATAAATCTTCAAATAATTATTATAATAATAAAAAAATTATCAATGAATTTAATAGAGAATTATTAGATTTTAATAATGAAGTATATGAATAATTTCACTTTAAAAAAAATAAAAAAAAAATTGATTTAGTTATTATTTAAACATAAATGTTTATTTATTATTAATTATGATTAATAATAAAAAACCAATTTTTGGAAATTCAGAGGTTAGTTTTATTACCTTTGAGAATAGAGAGAAAATTATAAATTATTTATATTCTAAAATAGATTTGTCTAATCACAGATATTCTTTATTAAAAGATATTAATACACTAAAATACTTGAAAGATACAGAACATTATGTATCTCCTAATTTTAAAGGAACTGTGACAACTAATAAAGGACCTAATTATTTATTAATTGTTGTTAGTATTGATACTAGAAAATATTGTGTTGCTATTGATAAAAAAAAGTTATCATATCATAAAAATCAATTAGATATGAAAACTATTCAATTATTTCAAATTAATCTAAAATGTAATGATAGTATTTTTAAAGGTTCTATTTTTGATGGGAAATTAATTAATATTGATGGGAAATATATTTTTATGATTTCCGATTGTTTTTATTTGGAAGATAATAATTTATTATCAATGGATTTAATTGATAAATTAAATTATCTTGATAATTTTATGAAAAATAATTTTATTAAATGTAATAATTTTGAATTTAAATTAAACAAATTATTTAAATATTCAGAATTAGAAGATATAATTTATAAAATTAAAAATAATAAATTTAATAATTTAAATGCTAATGGATTAATATTCTTCCCAAAAAAATCAGGTAATACAATTATTTATCTTGATAATAACAACGCAGAAGTACGAAATATTAATAATTCTGTGCAACAACAACAACAACAACAACTGCATCAGCAACAGGAATTAAATATTTCAATGAATCGTAGCAATAATAATAATAATCAAATTATTACATCTGGTTCTTATCATATTATTTATGATTTTGTAAATTTTTTAAAATCAAGAACATATTCATATGAAACAAATAAATATACTAAAAATTTATGGTTAAGTAAAACATTAATTCCTGATGTTTATAATGTTTATGAAAATATTATGATTGATAAATTAGGAATCGCTTTAATTCCTAATTTAAAAATTTCTCATATGTGTAGTGAATTAATTAATGATAAACCAGTTCAATTTAACTGTGTTTTTAATGATAAATTTAAAAAATGGGTTCCTATTAATCCAATTTAATAATTATTAATAAAAAGAATAAATAACAACTGTTAATAAAAAGAATAAATAACAACAGTAACATTATCTAAAGAACCTTTAGAAATTGCGTATTCAGATAGTTCTTTAGCATAATTAATATTTGGTTTATTTAATTTAATTAATTTATAAACAAAATTAACAGCATCTTGATTAGATACAACATCCCATAATCCATCACAAGCAAAAATAATAAATTTATCAAATGTACTTAATTTATAATTATATATTTGTGGTATATGTGTTACATGAGGTTGTGCATCTAAATCACCAAATGCTCTTGATAAAGATAAATCATTAATTCTCCAATCAACACCATCAAAAACTATTTTACCTCCTAATTGTGTAATTCTATATTTTTCATTTTTAGAATTAGGTTTGTGGTCTTCAGTTAATTGTTCTGCTTTACCATTTCTATTACATTTAACTGCTCTAGAATCACCTACATTTGCTACCCATAATTTATGATTATTATTACTATCAACATAATGAATACCTAAACAACAAGTTGAACCTGACCTATTTGCTAATCTTGGATGACTTGATACAAGATTTAATTGTACTTTATCAAACATATCATTAATATATTTATAACCAACATTTTCATTATGAATATATTTTTTATATTTACGGTCTAATAAAATAGGTGGTAAAATATTTTTAAGATATTTACTTATAGCAGGACCACCGTGTCCATCACAAACACCAATAATATTAATATTACATAAACTTTTATTTGAACCATTTAAATTTAAAATATGAAAATGTTGGTCTTCATTTGATGGTCTCTTCCCTTGTAAAGAATGTGAATATATTTTCATTTATAATATATAGAAAATATTATAAATAAAAATTACACCTTAATTAAAATTATTCATTTTGTTAAAAATTTATTTTAAATAATTACTTATATTTTAATTAATATCCTTTTATTTTAATTAATAATGGAAATCATCATTAATTAAAATAAAATAAAAAGATTTTGTTAAATTTATTACATTTGTTAAATTTATTACATTTGTTAAATTTATTTAAAATAAAAGGAATTATTTTAATTAATAATGTTATCATTTAATTTATTACAAAAATTAAATATAATTAATGAGATACATAAAAACGAAGTAAATAATTATATATTATATAATTTGTATAATCATATTGGATATAGTTTAAATGATTATAATTTATATTTAGGATGTATTAATTTTAATAAAAAAATATTTTGCTTGCTTATAACTAATTCAGATATAAATAATGATATTAATTTTATGGATGACGATATAATTCAAATTAATATATATAATAATACATATTATACTAATTTTGATAAAGTAATTAATAAAATTAATAATTTTTCATATATTAAAAACAATTCAATAAAAATATATATTAATAATCAAATGTCTGCTAGCGGTGCGGGATGTAATAATTATTATTTTTTAATCCTACCAATATCAATAGATATTATTGAATGGATTAAAGCAGATTTAAAAATATTTAATGAAACATATGAGGATTATAATAATATAGCATTACCTTATATTAATGCTATATTAAATAAAAATATAAAATGGATAAATAATATATTATTTAATGGTTCTGAAAAACAACTTGTTTTATATAAATCTTCTGAATTTATAATTACAAAAGATATTCATTGGAAAAATAATAATAATAATAATAATAACTATATATTACAACAAGGAAATAATAATTATATATTACAACAAGGAAATAATTTTTATATACTTGCTTTTCCTATTAAAAATATTAAAACAATTAGGGATTTATCATATGATGATGTTGAATTACTTGAAAATATGAAAAATAAATCAATTGAGATTGCTAATATGTATGGTATTAGTAGTGATAGATTATATATGTTTTTTCATTATCATCCATCGTACTATCATTTACACTTACATATATGTGTATTGGGTCATTATACATTACAAATAAAATATCATAAACAATATGAATTAAATGATATTATTGAAAAATTAAAACTAGATTCTAATTATTGGAAGAATGCTGATTTAAAATTTGAATTATTATCAACTAATAAATTATATGGTCTATTACATAACTATAAGAAAATAACAGAAATCTCCTAATCAAATATTAAATTAATAATGTTTGAATGGACTTTTTTTTAACAATTATAGTTAGAAAATAATTTTTAAATATTATTTATTAAATTAATTTTATCAAATATATGTTTTATCAAATATTATTTTTATAAATTTTCTCAAATTTGCTTTCTCAAATTTTCTCAAATATTATTTTTATAAATTTTCTCAAATTTGTCAAAGTCGTCCAAATCATCATTTGATGTTATTTTTAAATATTCTTTAGGAACCATAAATTTCATTTTTAATTTTTCTTTTCTCCATTTTAACATTAAATTATTTAGTTCTAAATTAGTTGTAAATAATTTATTAACATCATTAACAGTTTTTGCTTTTAATATATCTTTGCTAATATCAACTTGTTCTTTAAAACATATATCACAATTATTACAATTAATAAAATTTATTTTTTCATCAAAATAATCTAATATAAATCTTCTTCTGCAAGTTTTTAGATATACTAATTTTTTCATATTATTTAAACATTCCATTTTTTGTTTTGAATTTTTAGTATCACCCATATATGCTATCTTTCTGTAACAACTATAATCATAATATAAAATTGTTTCACTTGGTAATCCATCTCTACCTGCTCTTCCTATTTGTTGAAAATATTCTTCAATTGAACTAGGAAAACCAAAAATAATTACACATCTTACAATCTGGTCAATACCCATTCCAAAAGCGATTGTGCTAATAATAATATTACAAATATTTTCATCAGAACAATTATTAGTAAATTCTTCTAATATAGTTTGTCTTTCTTCTTTAGATAATCCAGCATGATATGCTTTACATTTTACACCAAATCTATTTAATTCATTTGCTAAATTTTCAGTGTCATTTCTAGTATTAATATAAACAATAATCTTTTGATTTTTATATTTTTCAGAATATGTTTTAACAATTACTTTTTTTTTAATAGATGTATTATATTGTATCATATTAATACTCAAATTAGGTCTATCAAAAGATGCTCTAATAATACTTGGTTTTTTTAATGATAAATATTTTATAACATCAGAACAAATATTATTAGTTGCTGTCGCTGTTAATGCTAAAATAGGAATATCCGGAAAATTATCACGAAATGTTTTTATTAATGTATATTCATTTCTAAAATCGTGACCCCATACACTAATACAATGACATTCATCTATTGCTAAAAATCCTAATAAATTATTTTCTATTAAAGTATTTGCTAAATCTAATCCTGATGATAATAAATATTCAGGACTCATAAATACTATTTTAATTTTCCCATTTACAATATTAATAATATCTTTATGTTTATTTTTATTATTAGTATTTAATGAACACGCTTTAATCCCACTTTCTATTAATTTATTACATTGTTCATCCATCAATGCTATTAATGGACTTATAACAAAAATAACTTTTCTTTTTACTAGTGGTGGTAATATATAACATAATGATTTACCATATCCGGTTGGTAACAAACCAATAACATCATTACCTAATAATAACTCATTAATAACTTCAAACTGTTCTTCTTTCAAAGAATCAATACCCAGTTTATTCATATATTTAACAGCCTTATCTTGCCACAACATTTTTAATTATTATATATATATCTTAATTATTTAACCTTTATATTTTCAATTTATTTAATAAGACTTGTTATTTTATTATATAACCCTTTATTCTTTTATTATATAACCCTTTATTCTTTTATTATATAACCCTTTATTCTTTTATTATATAACTCTAAATAAATAAAAAAAATTGATTTTTATACTTTTTGAAGCCTAACACTTATATATACATTAATTAAATTAAAATGTCTTCAAAGCAAATTAATAATTCTATTGAATCAACTAATTCAAAGGTTTCCAAGTCAAAGAAGGTTACTGTTGAAGTATCTGATGAAGAAACTGTTAAAACTACTAAACCAAAGGTCGTTAAAAAACCCAAGGTTGAAGAAGAAACTGTTTCAAAACCAAAGACTACTAAAAAGTCTGTTGAAGAAAAGGTTTCTGATAATGAGGATGACGATAAGCCAACTCCTAAAGTAAAAGCAGTTAGAAAGCCTAAAGCAGAAAAAGTCGTCGCTAATGACGATGAAGATAACGATGAAGAAAAACCGGCTCCTACAAAAAAAGCAGTTAGAAAGCCTAAAACAGAAAAAGTTGTCGCTAATGATGATGAAGATAATGATGATGAAGAACCGGCTCCTAAAACAAAGGCAGTTAGAAAGCCTGCTACAAAAAAAGCAGAAAAAGTTGTCGCTAAAGATGATGCTGATAATGATGCTAATGATGATGAAGAAAAACCGGCTCCTAAAACAAAGGCTGTTAGAAAACCTGCTACAAAAAAAGCAGAAAAAGTTGTCGCTAAAGATGATGCTGATGATGCTGATGATGCTAATGATGATGATGCTCCCAAAACAAAGGCAGTTAGAAAGCCTAGAGCAAAGGTTGATAAAGAAAATACAGATGATAAAGATGTTAAATGTGAAGATGGTACTAAAAAAGAAAAAGAACCTTCTAAACCTAAAGCATCTAGGTCTAAAGTAGATAAAACTGATTATGAAGTTCAAAATGTAGAAACACTTCACAAGATTTGCGAAGAAAAGAAAAATGAATATATTGAATATCTTAAACAGATTGGAAAACTTGAATCAAACAGAACTGAATTACAAAAAGTAATGAAGAAAACATCTGATGAACTTCAAGAATTAATGAAACAATTATGTTCTAATAACAACCAAGAAGGATCTAATTTAATTGATTTTACAAAATATAATAAAAATTCAAATGTAAAAACAGTTATTAGTTTTTCTCAAAATAATAAAGATTCGTCTGAAAGTTCTGATAATTCTGAATCCGATGATGAACCAATTATTAAGAATAATATTTTAAAGAAAGCATCTAACAAAATTAAAATGTGTGATAACTCAGATTCTGATGATATTCCCATTTCAAAGAAAAATAGAAATTATAATTCTGATAGTGATTCTGAATAAATATTGTTTGAATTAATATTTATTTTATTTTATTTAATTTATTTAAATAATTATAAAAAAATAACTTAATAATTATAATAAAAGGTTTATTCAAAATATAATAAAAGGTTTATTCAAAATATAATAAAAGGTTTATTCAAAATATAATAAAAGGTTTATTCAAAATATAATAAAAGGTTTATTCAAAATATAATAAAGAATAACAGACTATTATAATTATAGACTATTATAATGATAAATAATATTTATTTAAAAAAATTAGTAAAGTATGAAAATAAATTTATGAATGCTAATAATCAGATTGAGAAAACTAAATATAGTGATAAAATAAATATGATACTTTATAAAATTAATGAATTAAATATTTCATATCTTAGTGAGAAACAAATTAAAATTATTAATTCAAATAAAAAGAATATGTTAGTAATTGCTTGCCCTGGTTCTGGTAAAACACATACATTAATCTCAAGATATATTCATTTAATGGTTAATGATATTTATAAACCTAATCAAGTATTATTAATTACTTTTACTAAAAAAGCAGGTGCAGAAATGATTGAAAGATTAACTAGTATGACATCTAATATAATGTTACCTTATTATGTTGGTTCTTTACATGGTCTTGGTTATAAATTATTATCAAAAAATTATAATTTACCTATTATATTGGATGAAAATGATACAAAAGATTTAATAAATAATATTATTATGCAAGTTATTACAGATAATAATATTATTCAAATTATGTTAAAAAAATTTCAATCAGCATTAGATTATGCTTGTACTAATTATCCTGTTGATTTTAGCCCAGCATTACATAAATTTAATTTATTAGATTATGCTGATGATTTTATTAATATTTATAAACATTATAAAAAATATAAAATAAAAGAAAACTTGTTAGATTTTAATGATTTAATGATAAAGTTATGTGAGTACCTAGAATCTGAAAATAGTATTCATTTTAAAAATAAAATAAAATATATTTTCTTTGATGAATATCAAGATGTAAATCCTATTCAAAATAGAATATTATTATTATTATCTAAATATGCAAGTATTATGGTTGTTGGGGATGATTCACAATCTATTTATTCTTTTAGAGGAAGTTCTATTAATCATATTTTAAATTATGATAAAGATTTTGTTGATTCTAAAAAATATTTATTAACTGATAATTATAGGTCAACTAATGATATTGTTGAACTATGTCAAAATATTATTACTAATAATACTAATAAATATGATAAACAAGTTATTTCTAAAAATGATAAATATGATTATTTCAAACCAACAATAATTGAATTTAATAATAAAAATAAACAATATGAATGGGTTGTTAAAGATATTATTAATAAAAAAAATAATAATATTAATTTATCTGATATTGTTATCTTAGCAAAGAAAAATCAGTCAATTGATGATATTGAAATATTATTAAATAATAATAATATATCTTGTGTGAAAAATAATAATACATCATTATTAAATAAATCTTATATTAAAAATATTATTTCATTATTACAAATTAAATATTCAAAAAATAATTTATCTATTTTATGGAAAAGAATATTAAAATTACACAGGTTAGAAGATAAAATTAATGATAATTATATTGAAAATATTAATAAATATTTACATTTACCAAATATAGATTTATTGTGTAATATATTTTCTTCAAATGAAAATAATGTTATTGATGATATTATTAATTATATTTGTAAAGTATCTGTTGAACCTAATTTAAAATCAAATATATTAGATGATATTAATTCTTTTTTATCTTTAATTGATAAAACAAGCAGTGAAACTATTTTACAATCTATTAATAAATTATATTTAAATCATACAGATATTATATCTGATTGTGATGCTATAGAGTTATCAACAATACATGGGTCAAAAGGTTTAGAATGGAAGTATGTTTATATTATTGATATGAATTCTAAAGATTATCCAAAATCTAGAGCCCTACATGATTGTGAAGAAGAAAGAAGATTATTTTATGTAGCATCATCTAGGGCAAAACATCATCTATATATAACTTATCATGTAGATAATTCTGAAAAAATTATTTGTTCCCCGTTTATTAAAGAACTCAATAAAGAATTATATGAATTTAATATATATAATTCATAAAAAAAATAAAAATTGAAAAAATATTAATTAGATATAATATAATTATATTATATCTAACAAATATGGATATTATTGATATGATTGAGCCTGATACAAATATTATTTATTTTGCTGTTGGTTGTGCTATGGACCATTATAGAATTAATGATGTCAATAGTTATAACAATCAGCAATATCCTTGTTTTTTGCAAAACATAGATTGTAAAAAAATGATTATTATGATAGACCCAAATATGGAAGATGATTTAAAAATTGATGGTTTAGAATTAGTTTTTAATATTGATGAACAATATAGATTATACAAAAAACAAGATTTAACAGTTTATGTTGTAAATAATACATTTGATTATTTAGAACATAATTTTAATTCTGATGATTATTCTATTTTATTATCAATTGTATCTTTTGCAATTGATAATAAAATTAAATTGATTTTTCAAGATTATACAGGAAGAGACCCAACATATTTATATTGTAATTTGTTTGATACTTTTGATAAACAAGATTTATTGAATTATATTAATTTTGATATCACGCAAAAAGAAACAGGTTGTTATGTAACATTTGATGATAATATGTTGGTACTAGATGATAATGGTTATTTTGTTCAACCTAAATATATGTATTTAACTGATATTGTTAAAACAAATCAACAAAAGTTTATTACCAATCAAATGAAATTTATTACCAATCAAAGGATTGATATTTTGAATTATGAAATATTACAATCTTATAATAAAAGTAATGATGAAAATAAATTACAAATCATTAATGAATATAAAATTAAATATTTGTTTGCGATTTATAATTTAGATTTTAAAAAGATTGAAGATAAAAATATTTCATTGAGGGATAAACTGATTTTGTTGAGAGAATTAATTATTATTATGGTTAATGATATTGTTAATTCAAAAGATTGTGATAAATCAGTTATTGAATATTTGATTAATAATATCAAAAATAAATTTGATTTTGTTAATAGTATGTGTGTTATTAAACAAATTGATTAACTATTTATATTTTTTAAGATTAAGTTTATTTATTTATATTTTTTAACATTATTTATTTATATTTTTAACATTATTTATTTATATTTTTTACTTCCTCTCATGTCCCTTTTAGGGACTAGCAGGCAAAAAATTGCTTGTATGTTTTTTGCCTTAAAAAGGCAAAAAATTGAAAAAATATTAATTTATTACTAATATATTACTTTATTAAATTAATAAAATGAATTGTAGTTTTTGCAAACAAGTTCACTATAGTAATTATTGCCCTATTGAGAAACAGTTCTCAAAAGTATTTAAATGTCAGACTGGATATTTTATGGAATACTTTGTAGCAAATAATATTAAATGTCCTGAATGTAAAAAAAATAAACTACGTGTGATTGGTGATAACAGTCCTTCTAATGATTTGATTTGTATAAATTGTAATCAAAAATTTGAGATTAAATCAAAATGTCTAAGTTCTACAATTATACCAAAAGATATTGTTGTTAATCACGGTATATATAATAAATATTTAGAACAAAAAGAAAAAGGATTAAATTTTATTTTTATTATTTATGGAATTGATAGACTAAATCATAATATTTGCATTAGAGAAATTCTTTATTGTTGTAATTTTAATATTGAAAATACTATTTATGTTAAGAAAAATAATAATGACGCATACAGTACTATATCTATCCCTAATAGATTGAAATTAAATAAAATATCTTTACCAAAAGATAATGTTATTAATTTTGATGGATTTTATAATTTTATAATGTTACAAAAACAACAATCAATTATGCTACAAAAACAACAATCAATTATGCTACAAGAACAACAATCAATAATTATTAATAATTTTTAATTATATAAAATATAGCAAAATTTAATAATACTAATCCTTCAATAAAAAATATACTATATGAAAGATTTAGAAATAATATTAATACTAATATTGTTGAAAATATATATTGTAATAAACATGATATTTTAATAAATTTTCTTTTATTATCATTAATATTATAATAAACAAGCCAATATGTCATATATAATAATATTGAACAAAAACCAACAAACGCAAAAAAATAATGTTCAGTATAGTTAATATTATAAATTAATAATCCATATATTCCAATTAATAAAAATATTATACAACAAAATGGCATAATTCTTTTATTAGATAGATTAATATAATATTCATATAAACAAGTTAAAAATCCCATAAGAATCATTAATATAAATACTTGTTCTTCACAACTTTTTAATAGATGTGATATAGATTGAGTATTAGATTTATAACTTTCATCATATACACATAATATAGTAAATAAATAAACAAATAACATACCAACTAATATTATCCTATATGGCTTATTTCCTTGCATTTATTAAAAAAATTGACAAAATAAATAATTAAAAATTAATTTAAATATATATATATTAAAAATGACACGTATAGCAATTGTTGATAATAATAAGTGTAAACCAAATAAATGTTCAAAAGAATGTATTAAATATTGCCCACCACAATTAAGTGGCAAACAAGTTATTGATATTGAAGATATTGGTAATAATATTAAGAGTGCAAAAATTAGTGAAGTATTATGTATTGGTTGTAATATTTGTGTAAATAAATGTCCTTTTAATGCTATTAAAATTATTAATTTGCCGTCTGAATTAAATAAATTACCATTATTTTCGTATGGTGAAAATAAATTTAGATTATATAAATTACCAACAATTAAAAAAAATAGTATATGTGGTATAATTGGTCCAAATGGTTGTGGTAAATCAACTATAATAAAATTATTATCTAATAACATGAAACCTAATTTTGGAAATGTAAATAATATTCTATCAAATAAAGAAATTATACAAAAATTTAGAGGTAGTTCTTTGCAAAATTATTTCAGTGATTTATATAACAATAAATTAAAAGTTATTGTTAAACCTCAAGATATTTATAATCATTTTGATAATAATAAATATGTTAGTGATTATATTGAAAAATCAAATAATTTATTTTTAGAAAAAATTATTAATAGAAAAATTTCAGAATTATCTGGAGGTGAATTACAACAATTAATTATATATATTACATTAAATACTGTAGGTGATGTATATATTTTTGATGAACCATCTAATTATTTAGATATTAAACAAAGAGTAATTGTTGCAAAACAAATTAAAAATTTATTAAGTGAAAATAAATATATTATTGTTATTGATCATGATTTAGCAATGTTAGATTATATTTCAGATGATATTTTTATTATTTATGGAGAACCTAATGCTTATGGTTCATCATCAATATGTTTATCAACATTAGTAGGTATTAATAATTATTTATCTGGATATATTAATAGTGATAATATTAGATTTAGAAATTATGAATATATTTTTACTAATTCATCATTAGAATTAAAAGAAGATAGATTTAAAAATGATATTATAACTGAATATAACGAAGGTTATGTTGAATATCCTAATTTCAAATTAAAAATAAATAATGGCTATGTTGATATTAATTCATCAATTAGTATCATTTTAGGACCAAATGGAACAGGAAAAACAACATTTATTAAATGGTTAAGTGAAAACTTAAATTTATCTGTATCTATTAAAAAACAAGTAGTTGATTTTACAAAATATAATTATACTGTTTTTGAAGTTTTAAATAAAACTATAAAAAATAAATTATTTGATAATATTTTTATTTCAGATATTATAAAACCATTAGATATTGATAAATTATATACAAATAAAGTATCTGAATTATCAGGTGGTGAAGCCCAAAAATTAAGTTTATGTATATGTTTGGGTAAAGAAGCACAAATATATTTAATAGATGAACCTTCTGCTAATTTAGATATTGAAAAAAGATTAACAATAACAAATATTATTAAAAAATATATTATTAATTCAAATAAATGTGCATTTATTGTTGAACATGATATTATGATGGCAATTAATTTTATTAAAGATATTAAAAATTCTGTAATATTATGTAATTCATATATTAATAGTAATATTACATACTCAAATATAAAAACATTTAATTCTTGGAAAGAAGGAATTAATAATTTTTTAATTGATATGGGTATTACTATTAGAACAGATTCTACTAATGGAAGACCACGAATTAATAAATTAGATTCACAAATGGATAAAGAACAAATTAAAAATAATAATTATTATAACTAATAAACATATTTAGAAATAAAATATTATATTTAATTAATGATTAATCCTTTTGCTAATACTGAAGAAACTAATGATGAGTTTAAAGTTGATTCTAGTTTAATTGAAATATGGGTTGAAGCAAATGGAAGAAAAAAAAATACTTATGTATCTGGATGGAATATTAATTTAGATGAAATGAAAAAACATTTAACATTTATTAAAAAAAAGAATGGTTGTAACGGTTCTATTAAAAATAATAATACTTTACACTCACAAAATAATAATACTTTACACTTACAAGGAGACCATATTGAATTTATGACAAAATATTTAATTGATAATGGTTGTGATAAAAATAATATTATTATTAAAGGTTAAAAAAATTATTTATTTATTTTTTTGTAAGAATAAAAAAATAAATAAATTACTTAGTAATTAAAATTATAATTATATATTTTATTAATATCAATATTTTGATTAGATAAAATAATAATATATGTATTTTGTATAGTTTTATTTTTGTATAATTTAAAATTATGGTCCAAATATGTAAAATCTTCTTTTGGTATCATTCTTAATCCTCTAAAGTATTTTGATATTTTTATTTTATTAATAATATCAAAATCACCATAATCAATATTAGATTGTGTTGTAAAAGATGACATAATATTCTGATTATATGACATAATATTTTGTCCTTCAATATCCCATATTGGAATAGTAATAATAAATGTTAAATTATCACATTCTTTAGAATTATCTAAATAATAAAATAATTTATGAATACTGATATCCATAATATGTTTTTGATATGGTGGGTTAAAACTATATGTTCCTTTAACTGGTATAATTCTAAAAAAGTTACCTTGAGAACCAAAGTATTTTTCAATATCATAATAAATAGAACAATAATTAGGAAATGTAAAATTAATACTTGAAGCAAAACATTCAAAATTTAAATTATAATCATCTTTCATTTTATTTAATATATCTGGTAATACACCTAACTGATGATTATTTGAACCTAATAATTGATATCTATAAACAATAGCCCATATTAAATTATCAACATTATTTATATTTGCTTTATAATTTAAAATCATTTTATCATAAACATCAATTGGTAATAATATATTATTTAATATATTTACTAATCTATTATCTTTAATAATAATATTACTAGTTATATTAAATTTATAAAAATTAGTTTTTTTGATTGTGATTAATGATTTTGTAATATTATAATTATTTTTATTATAATTAAATTGTTGTGATACTTTATATTCAGATAATAAATATAATTGATATTTATAATTTTTAATTAATCTATTAATTAAAATATTTATTTTATTATTAACATCCGTTAATGTTTTATCATATTTTGATAAATCTAATAAAGTATCTTTTAATGTATCTGTATTACTAAAATTATTAGGGAAAAAGTAATCACCACTATAATCATAATCTACATACAATGATAAAATCCAAGATGATAATAAATTAGTAATTGTTCTAGATACTGATTTTTTTATTGAAAATATTTTATAACCAAAAATATTAACACAATCAGTTATAAATAATTTTATAACATAACAATATAATTTACCACGATATAATTCTAATATTGGTTCTACTTTATTATTAACACTTTCAACATTATTATTAATTATTTCATAATTAGTCATTATCAAATAATTATTATTAATTATTTAAATATTATTTATTGGGGTTTTTTTAATCATAATAACACCAAATGTTTTTTGTAAACTAATTGTTTTAGTGTCTTTATTTGTTTTAGTAGGTGTATATATTTTATCATTATCTTTATATTGTTGCATAGTACCAGTTGTTTCTGAATTTTTTATAAATGTATTATATCCTTCAAGTGATTTATTTTTAGAAAATATCATTTTATGTTCATCTTTTGTATATTCATAATTATCATCATCTTGCGTAAGTTGATTTAAAACTAGCGGTTCTGTATCTATATCTATACCAATATTTTTTAAACTATAAATATCATAACCATTAACAATTTGTGTAATTTGTGTAATATTATTATAAGTTGTATCGTCTACTTCTTGTAATCCTAATATATCAAAGTTATAATTACCCAAGATTTCTTTTATAATTTTTGCAGTATCACTCGTGTCACCTGATATTGTTATATATAATGGTTCAAATATATTTTCTTTCAAAAATTTATTATTAATTAAATCACTATAAAATTTAAAACAAAAATAAAAATCTCTTTGTACTAAAACTTTTAATCCAGGATTATTAGTATGTTTTTTATTTTCAATAATTTCTTGTTTTAGATTATTAATAAATTCTGTTAATAAGTTTTGAGTATAATTCATATTTCCAACAGTAACTTTTTTTATTAATTCATCGATATTTATATTTTCTTTTAATAATAATACATTACTATATTTATTATATGTAACAATATCATCTATATGTATACCTGGTGGTAAATGTATATTCATAATTTGTATATCTCTCAAATGTGTATCACTAAAATATTTTTTAGTTATTCCTGATGGAGGAAAAGGGAACCAATATGTTTCATCTGGCTTACCAATTAATTTAGGTTCATATAATTCTATATTTTTATTTTTATAATCATTATCCCATCTAGGATGATTATCAATTAAATCTAATATAAATTTAATATAATGTGTTTCTAATAATAAATCAATATTATCATTAGAATTTGATGTAATTGTTTTAATATTTTCATTATATGTTTTTAATAAATTATTAATATAAGTTTTTCTATCAAGTGTTTCTGTTTTTTTAGCATTTATAACGTCATTTCTAAAAGTTTTAATGTTATCAAATTTTTTCATTAAAAATTTATCCCATTGGTCTTTATCAATATATTCAGCCCAGTTATATGATTTTCCTCCTTCTGTTTTTGATTCACCTAACATATTTAAACTGCCAATCTTTTTATCATCACCAAAGTCAAGTGTTCTTAATCCATGGTCACTAAACCATTTCAATGGTAATATAGATTTATTTGGAACATTAATTATTGTTCCATCAGTACTAAAAAATACACTGCCGGTAATTTCAGGTTTAGTTTTATCATCTTTAGGAAAATATAAAACCCAATCAATCAAATCAGAATTATATTCTAAAAATTTTGCAAATTGTGATGTAATTAATCTTACACCACCAGTACTAACACTACGATTTTTATCGGTTTCAATATTTTTATTAGTTTTTTCATCACTATATACATTTCTAGTAAAATTAATAGTTATTGTATTTTTATTTTTAGGGAAATCATTCTTTTTATAAATAGTTACAGTTTTATTATCATAATTTATAAATATTCTTGAATTACCATCTGCAGTTATATATATATTATAATCTGTATAACCTTGATTATTAATATAATTTTTTTTTAAATATTCCATTTGATACTGTAAGCCAACAAAATCACTGCTTTCTAAATGCAAGTTAATATACATATTCATTTTATCAGGGCTATTATCAATAACAATAATATTATCTTGTTTTGATAAATTATTATCATATATCAATTTAATATTTGTTGGTGTTGATGCCATTATTTTATAATATATATAATATATTATAAAATAATTATAAATTGTAAATTAAGAGACTTAAACCTTTTTTTGTATCTAAAATATCTTTATTATTATTATTAATATTTTTAAGAATTTTAAATGAATAATATTTATCAAGCATAAAAATGTTACACCTCATTTTAATTTATTAATTATCTAGTCTTTAATATAAAAATTGATTGCCTTGAGGTAATGTTTTTATAAAATATAAAAATTGATTAATTAATTATTAAAAAACAAAATTAATTAAAAAATAAATAATTAATAACTATTAATTAGAAATGTCAAAAGCCTTTAATATTGTTAGTCTAATTTATAATATTATTAAACCATCATTAAAAAAAGCCGATTTATCACAAAGAACAATTAATATTACATTAGGAACATTGGTAACTACATCTGGCATTTATACTTATTCAACTATTAATAATAAAAATATTACAATCGTTAATAAATATAAGTTTAATAGATATGGATTTACTGAATTTATGGTAATTGATGAAAATGGAAATCATTATAATTTTAATAATAATTTTTGGTTTTTTAAATTTGATAATATTGAAGATTATTATAAATTTAAAGAAGGTGATACAGTTAATATTAATTATTGTGGATGGCGTATTCCTTTTTTAGGTTTATTTCCTAATGTATATAAATCATTAAAACATTATTCTAATTAAAAATAAAAAAATTGTTTGCCTTGAGGTGATGTTTTTTTATAAAATAAAAAAATTGATTAAAATAATACTTAAAATTATTTTAATTAATTATAACATATAAATGTTTCCAATTATTCTTATTGATACATCATATACATCATTTTATAGGTTCTTTGCTACTTTAAGATGGATGTCTTTATCTAACAAAGAAGAATATGAAAAACATAATTCACCTGGATATGATTGGTCTAAAAATAAAATATTTATTGAAAAATATGAAAAAATGTATTTAGAATCAATTATTAAATTAGTTAAACCAAAAGTATTTAATTCTTCTAAAATATATTTTTGTATGGATTCTCCTAAAGATAATGTTTGGAGAACAAAAATACAATCTGATTATAAAGAAGGTAGATGTGATTTAACTGTTAAAAATAATTTTAAACCAACATTTAATTATACTTATGAAACTATAATTCCTGAATTAATTAAAAATAATGATAATATTAAAAGTTTAAGAATTGATGGAATGGAAGCAGATGATATTATTGCTTCTATCTGTATGTATTATAAAAAAATTAATCCTAATCAAATTATTTATTTGGTTTCTGGGGATGATGATTTCTTACAATTAGGTAGAGATAATTTATATTTTGTTAATTATAAAAAGAAAGCATCATTTAATATTGATGAGGATACTGCTAAACAAGCATTATTAAAAAAAGTATTACTTGGTGACCCATCAGATTGTATTCCTGGTGCACTCAAAGGTAAGCGTATTAAAAAAGAAATAAAAGAAGAATTATTTTTGAATGATAGCGCATTACAAGATTATTTAAATAAAAATTCTGATGTTAAAAAACAATATGAACATAATCAACTAATGATTAATTTTAATAATATACCACAAAAATATCAAGAAAAGGTTATTAAAAAAATTAATAAATGATTTTTAAAAAAGATTTAATATCTAACCAAGATTATTAAAAAAATTAATAAATGATTGTTAAAAAAGATTTAATATCTAACCAAGGTTATTAAAAAAATTAATAAATGATTTTTAAAAAAGATTTAATATCTAACCAATGTTATTAAGAAAAATATTTTATTATTAATCAATTGTTAATTTATAAATTATTTATTTAATTTATAAATTTACACTTTATTTTATTATTTTATTTTTTATAATAAAGAATATGATAATGCTTCTTCAATAGTTTCAATTGCGACAGCATTAAAATCATCATTTAATAGGGTAGGGTTTCTTTCTTTAATCTTATCTAAATTCTTTTGATTTTCTTTTGGGAATAATACTAATTTAATACCTGCTTTTTTTGCTCCTTGTAACTTTTCTTCTAAACCACCAATTGCTGTTACTTGACCTTGTAAATTAATTTCTCCTGTAATTGCTAAATCATTTCTAATTTGTCTATTAGTTAATAATGAATATAATACAACTGTTAATGCTGTTCCAGCACTAGGTCCATCTTTAGGAACAGACCCATCAGGACAATGTAAATGAAAACCTTGTGAACACTTTTTAAACTGTGATAAATATTTATTTTTAATAGTTTCATCTAATTTATTCCAGGCTAAACTAGTTGCTACTTCAACACTTTCTTTAATAACTTTTTTTAAATTACCTGTTGCTTTCATTCTTAAAGGTGTTTGACTTGGAATCCAAACAACTTGGATTGGTAAGATACCACCACAACCATTTGAACTAGCAAATAATCCATTAATAACTCCTACTTCTGGATTAGGATGAATCTTATCTTGTGTCCTTTCTACTTTATATTTTAAGAAACTTTTAATATGTTCTTTTTCTAAATTATAAGGATATGTTGGAACTGTACCATTAACTTTTATTTTTAAAATATTTGCTAAATTAATTTCTCTTACTACATTATAAATTAATTCTTTCAACTTTCTTACACCTCCTTCATTAGTATATGTTTCTACTAAATATTCAATTACATCATCATTAATTTTAATTGAATTATTTGATAAACCCATTTCTTTTAATACTTCTTTTAATAAATAATTTTTACAAATATGAATTTTTTGTGATAACATTAAATATTTAGTTTCAACTAGGGTAATCCTATCAAGTAAAATTGGATTAATATTTGATGGGTCGTTGAAACTAAAAATAAACATTGCTTTAGAAAGGTCAATATCAATCCCGTGAAAATATTTATCTCTAAAATGTGAGTTTTGAATTGGGTCTGTAAGATGAACTAGAATGTTAGCAATCTCATCACCTTTATGAGTTTTTGAAATTTTATCTAATTCATCAAAATAGAAAATAGGATTCATACATTTACTTGAAATTAAACCATTTACAATACGACCATAAACAGAACCTTCATACGTATAAGAATGACCTTCTAAGAATGAAGCATCTGTAGCACCTCCTAGTGAAATAAATACAAATGGTCTATCTAATGCTTTAGCAATACCATCTTTAATTAATGATGTCTTACCACAACCAGGAACACCATATAAACCAAGTACACTTCCTTTACAAGATGGATTTCTAATTTGTTGTCCCATAACTTGAACAATCTGTCTTTTTGCTTCATCATGTCCATATACTGCTTCATCCATAAGTTTATTTAATTTCTTTAAAAAATTATTTGGATTCTTTGTACCATTATTATTACAATATTTCCCAAATGGAATTGACATTAAAGCATCAAACCAACTATTTAATTTTTGTTCTGGTGATTTAGATTTTAAAATATGACTATATTGTTTAATAATATGGTTCTTTTGTGAAATATCTAGGGGTAATTCCATAATCCTGAAAATCATTGGTTTCGTTGATGATTGATAATTAATAATTGTTTGAATATTGGTTAATGCATTTTTCTTTTCTGTTTTATTTAATTTCTCAAAATATTTAGAAATCTCACTAGTTACTCCTAATGGATTATGACTTTTAAATATTTCTTGAATAAACTTATTACTATCATTATTAATCCAATTACTTAATTCATCATCATTAGCATCATCATCATCATCATCACCATTTGCAAAATAATCATCATCGTCATTAGCATTCGCGTCATCATTAGCAAAATAATCATGATCATCATCATCATTTGCATCATCATCATTACTTAATTTTCTTTTTTTATTACTTCTTGTATTAAAATTATGTGTTCTTTTTTTACTATTTTTATATTTTTTAATTAAATTACTAAATGGCATATTATTATTGTTACATAATTTAAATAATTCATTTAATACATAAATAAACATTGTTAAATCAGTAATTATAATAATATTATTAATATTTGTTTCTTCTAAATTTAATGTTAGGACTAGTTGATTTAAATTAGTAATTGTTGTTGCTAAAAATGTTTTTAATTTCAAACCTTTCATATTTAAAATATGCTTATCTAGTTTCTCAATTCTTGATAAAATATTATTTTTCATATTTGATAACATATCAGAATCCTTTGAATTATAAATATGTAAATTTTTATCATTCATATTATGAATATAATTAACTAAAAAATCGTCTTCATCCATTATTTAATTAAAAAATATTAATTCTTTAATTAAATATTTTTATAAACAGAATAAAATAATTCTAATTTCCTTAATTTATTGATTACCTTGTATCTTAATAATCCGTGTTCATTTACTAATAAATCTAATAATTTATTAATATCTGGTTGCTTCAAGCATAAATCATTATTATCTACATATTTATATTTTGAATTAATAAAATATTCTTTTGCTTCTTTATAATTAATATTTGTAACATTATATCCTCTATTTTTAAAATCTTCTAATGTGTTTTCAATATTTCTATATTTAATATATGTTTTATAAATATCATCTTGTTTTATATCAGATATATTAGAACAATAATCACATCCAAATAAAATACATAATTCAATAAATTGTTCATATGATAAATTTAATTTATGTAAAACATCATTTAATTCAACCTGAATTGGTTTTTTACTTTCTAATAAAGAACTCTTACTAGATGTTGATAAGTTTCTAATAATTCTTGGCGAACCAAATGTTAAAATATCCATATCTTCAGTTAATACAGCATATACTAAATTAGTTTTACATAAATATGCTAATTCTGAATCTGCTTCTTCAGGGGCTTCAACAAAAGGAATACCCATTAAATTTAATAAAGATTTACAATCTTCAATTTGTTGTTTTGTAATATAAACACTTCGTTTTAAATATTTAATTCTATCTTCTAATTCAATGTCTTGACTTAATTTATCTAATGCTTTTTTTCTAATTGAACTTCTTAATTCTAAAATTTTCTTTTTTAATCCAGGTGGTTTTCCATCAAATACATAAACTGGAATGATACCTTTTTCTAAAAAATATATTGTTTTATTAAAAATACCAAATATATGAGAAATAATTTCACCTTTAGGATTTAATAAATCATTCCCTGTATTTCTAATAGAAATAACTACTTGATAAATTAATATAGAAATATCAATAGCAATCTTCTTATTTTGATATTTACTAATATCTGTTTGATTAACAATATTATTATTAGATAAAAATTTTAATAAATTTTTAATACCCATTAGTATTATTATTAATATCTTATTATCTTTTTAAACATCAGTTTTATTTTTATTTTAATAATCAGTTTTAATAATCAGTTTTATTTTTATTTTAATAATCAGTTTTAATAATCAGTTTTATTAGTTAATTTTAAAATATCAGTTTTATTTTAAAATTAATTATAGTTTATATTTTTCCAAAATAAATATTTTTCTAATTAAATGTATATATATGTCATTACTTACTAATTTCCAAGTAGTTGCTACTGTTCCACAATACGCCGGATTATCTACAGGTGTTCAATCAGAAAATATTGGTGATGCAATTAAATTTTTCCTTAAAATGCATCATTATAATCAAATTAATGAATTAATTATGAAAGACCAATTTAGACACTATAAAGCAAATATTAAATATAGTAAAAATTTATTTGGCAGAAGAAAAGCACAAATTTCATATTCACCATTTGAATATAATGCTTATCCCAAATCAATTATTCCTATGGTTAATGGTTTAAATCAGCCACTCAGTTATTTACAAACATTAAATAATAATAATAATACTACTGAATCACAAACATCATCAATAGGTTTACTTGGTACACCATCTATTGTACCTATAGCAAGTGTTGTACCTATGCCACCACATTCTTAAAATATTTTGATAACTTTATTATTATTAATTAATATTTTGTTATCTGTATCATAATAATTATTTGCATTTGCCTCGTAATAATTATTTGCCTCATAATAACTTTTAATATTTGATAAATTAACTATTTTATTTTCACAATAAAAAATATTACTTTTGTTAAAAGATAAATTATTAAAAACTATTTTATTTATTGTTTTTAATTTTTTATTAGTTAATATACCATTTTTTAGACAATAATTATTATTTTTTTTATATAAACATACTGTTAATAATTTGTCAGTATTATTATTTTCTAAAGGTTCAGAATTAAAATAAATTGATTTGATTTTAAATTTAATATATTTATTATTTTTCATCCAATAAATATTTTTATTAATTTCTAAATTACCACTTTTCAAATATCCAAAAATAATACTACACCCCGCATCTTTAGGATGTTGAGTATTTTTTATTGGGAATGTATTAATAATATTAAATATAATATTATTATTATTTGTTGAAACTGGTTTTTTAAAATTATTAATAATGTTATCAAATAACTTTGTTTTATTAATTAGTTTATTGCAGTTATAATTATTTTTATTAATTTTTATATATGGTATATCTAATTCTTTACAAATATTCTCATTAGTATCATCAAATAATAAAATTATATGTGGATTAGTTCCTAATAATATTTTATATTTTGTTTTAACATATTTCTCATGACCTGGTGCCTCCATAAAAGATAATGTATAATTATTATAATCTACTGAATAACAATTAATTGATGATGTCATTTTGGTAACAATCTCGTGTTTATGATTTAATAAATGTAATCTAGCATTACCATTATTATCTACTTTATCTAATAAAATATTTGATAAAAAGGTAGTCTTGCCTGTATTACTATTTCCTAATAAAACAATTCTTATTTCTGGAAAAATATTTTTTTTAATTCTAATTGTTATTTTATAATAAATATCAATCTTTTCATAATTAATAATTTTTGCATTATTTTTCTCTAGCAACGTATTAAAATTATTTAATGTTTCATTTAATTGTTCTTGAGTAATAAAATAAGGTTCGCCATCATCTTCAACACCAAAATAATAAATAGCCTCTCCATCACCTTCAACAAGCCTCCATTTCATCTGTGTCGCTAATTCTTCTAATCTAATATTATCTACATCAATTAAATATCTTTTGTATTCAATGTTACCATAATAATCTTCGGGTTCTAAATTAAACATTATTATTTTTATTATTATTATTATTCAATTGGTTTTAATTTTTTAATAGCATTTTTTAAATCTTTAGATGAAATATTTAATTTAGGTCTATTACCTATAATAATTTGTTTTTCTGGTTCTACCAATATTGGTAATAATGGTGATGATAATAATGGTTGTGGTCTTGGAATAACAAATGTATTAATATTTTCATCAATAAAATCAACATCATTTTGAGTCGCTGGGGAATAATATTTAATTTGATACAAATTAATAGATAAACCACATTTTTTATTTTTAATCCAAATATAATCTAATTTAATAACCATTTCAATCTCACCGTTTATCTTAAAATCTGATAATAATATTTTATTTTGATTAGATAAATTAGATGTTATTTTAATATTATTCTCACCATAATTAGTTTTTAAAAAATATATTTTATTTTTCTTTGAAATAATATTACTATATTCAGTAATACCATCAATCTTTTCAATAATATATTTTTCTAATTTTTTAATAAATTTAATCATAATATCTAATTCATTCCAATTAGGATATAATGGAATTGATAATTGTGTATATTTAGGATTTGCTAATGTATATATTAATCTAACCTTTGGCAATCTAATATAAATATCTTTTGGCGATTCACCATTTTTATGATAATAAACATAATGTTTTGATTTAATATCACTTGTTATAATCTTTGTCCCAATTATAATATCCTCAAAATTAAAATTATCAATATTGTTATTATTAATTAAATAATTTGACATTTTTATTATTATAATAATCTTTATTCTTTATTATAATAATAATCAATTTTTATAGAAACTTCGTTTCTATAAAACCATGCAATGCAATTTTTTGTCTTTTATACGCCTCAAAGAGGTCCCAAAAAGACGTGTCCTAAGGGACTGTGAAAAAACCCTGCACTAAAGTAGCAATTTTTCTAATAAATATATATTAAAAGAGATAACCCATTATTAATAATATATTAATAATGAATAAAAGAATTTGTTTTTTATACACAGATACAAATGGATTACATCAAACTAAATATGATGCTTGTAAAAAGAAATTATATTTATTTTCTAGATTAGTTAAATTAAATTATGATATTGGATATTTTGAAAATAAAGAATATAAATCAGAAAAAAGAGAAGAAATAATTTCAAAACCTAGGTGTATGGTAATCCCAGATAATATTTCTAAAATTAATGGTATTACTCAATCTAAAGCAGAAAAGAAAGGTATTGACCCAGAAATTATTATTACTAATTTTATTAATGATATTAAAAATGTTAATATTATTGTTGGTCATAATATTGATTTCCATCTCAAAACTATTTTAGCAGAAGCAGTTAGATATAATATTTTTGTTGATATTAGTAAATATATTATTATTGATACTATTAATTTTTATCACGATTATGGATTTTTAAAATTAGAAGAATTAGCAACTAGGCTAAAAATTAATCATGAAGAATATGATAAATTAGATTTAATTATTATTGTATTTTTTAAATTATATAAGAAATATGAAAAATCATTAAAATAATCCACAACCATGTAAAGAACCATCATCTTTAATAATACCATAATTACTTAATAAGGTTTTATTATTTTCATTTAATGGATTTTTACATTTTATTATATTAAATCCATAATCTGTTAATTTTGATTCAATATTTGAATCATTTAAATTTAATTGTGTTGTTGTATCATCTTTATTAATAAATGTAACATTAGAATCCTTGAATTTCATACATTTATATATATCATTTAAACTTTTCATATCACCATATTCATTTGTAGAAATATTTTTACATTTTTTACAATTTTTAAATTTTCGTTCATTTGTATCTATATTAGAGTTTAATATAAATTCTTCATTATTTTCATTTTTACATTCCATTTCAAAAGATAAACACATATCACTAATTCTAGTATCTATTTTATTTATAGTATTATTTCCCGCATAACATCTTTCACCTTTAGGATTTTTATTTCTAAATTCACGTTCATACGACATATATCTATTACATTGGTCTTTAATATCATTAAATAATCCAGATTTATATGTTCCATCAGTTGTTTCACAACTTATAATACATTTATCTTTTGCTTCTGCTCTAGATACATTTATTAATTTATTATCTTTATCATAACAATTAATATTATTACTTGACAAATTATTATTATCATTTGAAGAACTATATACACAATTTGTATTTTTTAATCCTTTAATATTTTTATTATTAACAACATAATAATCAAATGAATAACCATATTTATTATATGATGTATTTTTTTTATCATCATGAACCATACAATCTACTTTATTATCATTATTATTAAAATTTTGTATAGCATACATTTTATAACCATTATCTTTAGCATATTTCTCACATTCTTCCTTAGTTCCACGTAATGCTAATTTTGGGAATTCTTTATTATCAGGTAAATCATTAAAACAACTTAACAATTTATATTCTGAATTAGGTATTTCATATTTATCTAAATCAACAGATGAATTATTATCTAAATTTAATTTATTATTATTAATGTTATTATGATTAAATGTATTAGCATTATTTATATCAGTATCACAATAAACATTTTTATCAATAGTTCTACAATAATTATTATATTTTGATAAAATAAACTCCATATTATTAACAGATTGTATTTTAAATTTAGAACCAACATCATTATCACATTTAATTATTTTATTTGTTAAATCAACAGAACAATATTTATCTTTTGTTTTTAATTTAAATAATTTAGCATCAGAATTATCTTGTTCTATTGAAATATTAGAATCCTCATTACATATTTGTTTCATATCTTTATCTTCACAATTACGCGATACATTGCAATTAATATTATTGTTATTATTGGAATAACAATAATTATTAGCATAATTTATATCATAAATACCTAATTTTAATCCTACTTGGTTATTGTATTCAGGATATAACATTCTGCTAAAAAATGATTTAATTTTTAATGGTTGTTTTATTTCTTCTGTTGTTGTTAATAGTTGTTTTGTTACTTCTGTAGATGCTGGGGTTAATATTAATGTTGAAGGTTGTTTTGTTTCTTCTATTGATGCTGGGTTTGGTATAGATGATTGTTGTTCTTCTGTTGATGCTGGGTTTGATATAGATATAGATAATTTTTTTACTTCTGCTGTTTGTACAGTTGATGGTTGTTTTGCTTCTTCTGTTGATGATTGTTTTCCTTCTTCTGTTTGTATAGTTGATGGTTGTGATGGTTGTGATGCTGGAGTAAAATATATATTTGATGGTGTTTGTAATAATTTTAATATTTGTAGTTTTAATATGTTAAATGTATCAGTATATAAATATAAAACTGTGCAAACAATTATTACTAAAAATATAAAAAATATTTTATATTTATAATTCATCTATTATATTAAATTACATTATAAATATATTTTAATATAATTGTTATGATATTATAAAAGTTCATTAGGAGTATTTCCACCTTCACCTTGATGCCAATATGCTTGTTTTTTACCATTAGGTTGAGTTTTAAATGTTAAGACATCATTTTTATCTGAGTCTATTTTATCTACATTATATTTCATCCAAGCCATCCAATCCTTACCATCCTTTTTACTAGCACCTAATTCAAATCTATCTCCATAAGTTCTAATTTTAAATTTTCTTTTATTACTATTATTCACTAAATCAAAATCAACAATATTACTTTCTGTATTATATAAACCACCTCTAACATTATCTTCACCGTACTTAACAAAAAATTGTTTATTATCACAATTATTACCCGCGCATATATTTGTTTCAGTACCTGCTAATCTAATTCTTGTTTCGTTTGTTCCTAATTTCTTTATATTTGTAGTTGATATATCAGTTGATGAAATATTGTTAGATGTAACATTATTAGTTGAAACTGTATCAACTGATGCTTTACCAATAAAACCAGTTTGACCAGCAGTATTATTATAAAATCCTAAATTAGGTTCTGCATTAACAAATAAAAATTTGGAACAATCATCATTAACACATACTTGTACTTTGTCTCCAGCATCTTTACTAAATCTAACTATTGTTTTATTATTTGCAGGTGTACCATCTTTATTATAATTTAATTCAAGGATTTCATCGTTACCTAATTTATTTGGTGCTAAACTAAATTTACCAATATTAATTTTAGTTTTACCATCTGATAATTTAGTTCCATCACCAACATTAATAACATCACCATTAGTATCTGAAGAAATAGTAATATTTGAACCAACTTTTAATTTACCACTAACTTCTAAATCTCCAGTTGTTTTTAACTTACCAGGAACAGTATAACCATCTGTTTGTAATCCTTTTGCTATTTGAACAATATTTAAAAGTGCATCAACTTCATATGTATCTTTTAACACTTGTAATATTTTATTTTTATCAGCATCAGTATAACTAACTGGGTTAGAATTAGGACTATCAGCAAAAGGTTCATTTAAATTTTTTGAACTATTCAAGTACATGAGTGTTAAAACAACTAATACTATAATTATATATACTTTATACATTATATATAATTATATATTTTTTTAATAGATTAATATATTATCATTATTAAAATAAATATAAATTAACTCCAACTAGTTTTAGTTTTATCATCTCTATATATATTTAGTCTATTATCTCTTTTTTGAAGTTTAAATTCGTGTAATCTAAGACCTGGATCTACACCATTAAATAATGTTACTTCACCTCTTCCTAATGAATGTACATTAAATGATGGATATTTATCACCACTAATTGCATAAAATCCTGCTACATCCTTATCATTATTTTTAATATATAAATATCTATTACAATCACCAGTTCCATTACATAATCTAATTTCATCAGTACCTGTACCCATTAATAGTTTACCACCATTTAAATTATTAATATTATCTGTCAATAAACTGTTATTATTCATTTCTAATCTATTATTACCATCACCAGAATTAGGATAAAACATAATATTATTACTTGTTGGTTTTTTAATTATTGAAGCATTAAAGGATTTTTTACCAGCACCTGTTTCTAATCTTAAACTAGATTCATCTCCTTTTGTTCTAAGTATAGTATTACCAGGTTCAATCCTGATAATATCAGCCCAATCATTATTAGGTGTTATTTCTAAACCATTAGCCCATTTTTTAATGGCAGAAGTACCTTCGTTATTTTTAATATAAATCTTACCACTTTCAATATTATCACTCATATCTATTGTAATATTACCTTCTTTAGAAATAGTAATATTATTACCAACTTTTAAATTACCTGTTATATTTACATCACCAGATACATTTAACTTACCACCTACATCTAAATCTCCAGATGATTTTAACTTACCTGGAACAGTATAACCATCAGTTTGTAATCCTTTTGCTATTTGAGAAATATTTATAAGCGCATCAATTTCATAATTATCTTTTAACACTTGTAATATTTTATTTTTATCAGCATCAGTATAACTAACACTTGTGGTAGTTTCAGCAAACGGCTCATTTACACTAGGATTACTAGAACTACTATTACTATTCAAGTACATTAATGTTAAAACAACTAATACTATAATTATATATACTTTATACATTATATATAATTATATATTTTTATGATAAGACAAATTAAAATAATAATATATTTTACAATAGAGCAATATATCATTATTAAAATAATAATATATTTTAAGAAGGGGCAATATATCATTATTAAAATAATAATATATTTTAAGAAGGGGCAATATATCATTATTAAAATAATAATATATTTTAAGAAGGAAACATTTGAACTATTTCAAAATTCTTTTCTGGTAAAGAATATTTTATTCTATCTATAAATTTAAATTTTAAACCTTCATTACAAGTTTTTTCAGACCATTCCATTTTTAACTTATCACACTGTTCCTTAACAATAAAATCTAGACATTCTTTATTAGCAAATCTACATGAACCTAAAGGTGATGTTTTATTACTACACATTTTATTAGACCAGACAATATTATTATCATTATTAGATGTGTAAATATTTTTATCTATTTTATATAAAAGTTTATCATTATTATCTGTATCTGTAAATAATACATCATTATTAATAAATAAATTATTTTTATTATTATTTAAATTATATAATCCATATTTACATTTACTTTCATCATTAATTATTTTATATGTATAATCAAATCTTCCATTGTTAGGTGCTGTTGTATCATAAATATATTCTTTCTCTACTAAACAACAAGGTGAACTATTATTACTTTGTGTACTATCTATAAAAGGTTCTTTAATGTAATTACTCAGTAAATAAATACAAAATATAATAATAACTAATATTATTATATTTACCATATTACATCTTATCATTATTATTAAATATAAAAAATAATTAATATTAATTAGATTAAGAATCTAAATTATCACCCCCATCTGATATACCAGTTTTATTATCTCTATTAATCCAAAATCTCTCATCATCTCTATTTTTATAATATGTGTTAATTTGTAATACATCACCATTTTTACTAGTTGGATTTAATGATAATAATCTCTTATTTTCATTATTTCTTGTACCATATACAGTAAATGCATCACCTACTAATTTAATAACCTTAGTAGTATTACCCCATGCATTATTAGTTAATCTAATTTGAGGAGACCAAGAATTAGATATAACACCGGCTTTAGTATCTGGTTCACCATATTTAACATAAAAGCGTTTATCATTACAATTATTTTCGGCACATAATTGTGTTTCACTATCTAATAATCTAATTCTTGTTTGGTCTGTTCCTAATCTATTAACATTATTAGTTGAAACAGTTTCAACTGATGCTTTACCAATAAAACCACTTTGTTTAGGCATATTACTATAAAATCCTAAATTAGGTTCTGCACCATTAATAAAGAAATATTTAGTACAATCATCATTGACACATACTTGCATCTTATCACCTCCATCTTTACCAAATCTAGCAATTGTTTTATTATTACCAACAGTACCATCTTTAGTATATTTAAGTTCTAACATTTCATCATTACCTAATTTATTTGGTGTTAAACTATATTTACCAATCTTAATAATATCACCAGTATTATTAGAGTGAAGTGTTATATTTGAACCTACTCTTAATTTTCCTGTTATATTTAAATCACCATTTAATGTATAACCTGAATTAGCAGTTCCACTAACAATATCTTCTACTTTAAAACCAACACTATTTGTTGAATTATTAATTGATACACTATTATTATTATTTGTATATAATTTTACTCTATCATTATCATCTGAAGAAAATTTAGCAATTGTATTATTTCCTTGTTTTAATTCTAATACTTTTTTATTATTTTCAACATTTTGTTTTAAATTAAAATCACCAATATTTAAATTTGATATATTACCAAGATTAGAAACTATATTACTAATATTTGCTGATGGGGCATTAATATTATTAGTTGTTAAATCATCTATAGTTCCTGCTTTTGACTTGAGATTATTTATTAAACCATTATTTGCTAAAGTGATATTATTTGATGTTAAATCATCTACAGTACCTTTAGCAGATTTAAGATTATTAATAGTACCATTATTTGCTAAAGTAATATTATTTGCTGTTAAATCATCTATAGTACCTTTAGCAGATTTAAGATTTGTTATTGAACCATTATTTAATAAATTAACATTATTAGTATTTAATGTATCAATTGTTCCTGTAGCAGATTTAAGATTATTTATTGCACCATTATTTGCTAACGTGATATTATTAACTGATAATGAACTTAGATTACTTATTGTACCATTTGCACCAAATAATAAATTAGTTGTTGTTAAATCATCTATAGTTCCTTTAGCAGATTTAAGATTAGTTATTGAACCATTATTTGATAAATTAATATTATTTGTTGTTAAATCATCTATAGTACCTTTAGCAGATTTAAGATTATTTATTAAACCATTATTTAATAAATTAATATTATTAGTATTTAATGTATTAATTGTTCCTGTAGCAGATTTAAGATTATTAATTGCACCGTTATTTGCTAAAGTAATATTATTTGCTGTTAAATTATCTATAGTTCCTTTAGAAGATTTAAGATTATTTATATTACCATTATTTGCTAAAGTGATATTATTTGTTGTCAAGTCATCTATAGTTCCTTTAGCAGATTTAAGATTTGTTATTGAACCATTATTTGCTAAAGTAATATTATTAACTGATAATGAACTTAGATTAGTTATTGAACCATTTGCACCAAATAATAAATTAGTTGTTGTTAAATCATCAATAGTACCTTTAGAAGATTTAATATTATTAGTTATTATTAAATCATCTATAGTTCCTGTAACAGATTTAATATTAGTTGTTGTTAAATCATCTATAGTACCTTTAGTAGATTTAATATTATTTATTGTTAAATCATCAATTCTTCCTTTAGTAGATTTAAGATTATATATAGATGCAGAAGGTGAAAATAAATTATCAGATAATTTAATTTCTTTAGCATTAATTAAATCTATAGATGCAGAAGGTGTAGTAATGTTACTAATCATTTTTGTTATATCATTATTAACTAAATATTGATATATTCCAGATACAGTATTATTAGCAAATGGTTCTACTAGACACGTTTTTAATAATATATTAACACATATCATAATTAAAAATACTAAAATAAATATGCGAAACGATTTATTCATATATATAAGTCAGAAAAATATTTATATGAATTGTTATGAAATAAAATTTTTTATAATTTAACAGTTTCTTGATTAGTTGTAATACCATATAATTTATTAATATTTAAATATTTATCACAATTATCATCAAAACATATTTTAGTATCAACATAACCTTTACCATTTTCATTCATATCAACAAATTTTAAGATTGGTAATTTATCTCTGTTTAATGTTAAATTTTTATCTTTATCAACTACAAGTGTATATTTACCTTTTTCACCAATCTTTAATCCATTGTTCAATTCTAATTCTTTATCTAAAATAATTGATGATGGTGTTGTTAAAAATGGCATTTCATTATTCATTTTATCAATAGATAATAATATATTACTCATTGGTGATGTAATAGGACTAAGATAATTATCCTTTTTTAAAACAATCATATTATAAATATATAAAGTTAATATTAAAGCAACTATAGATAACATAAATGAAATGATATCAATACCGGACATTATATAATAATGTATAAAATAATTTTTAAATTCTATAAAATAATTTGTGAGATATAAAATAATTTTTAAATTCTACAAAATAATAGAATAATTCAGTTTTAAATTATCATATTTTAAATTTAGTTTATCAATAAAATTATTAAATTCATTTTGAATATCATTATTCTGAACTTTCATTTTCAACGAATATCTTTTTTTATCAATATATTTACTAAATTCAAACATATATCCATTTATTTTATTATCAAAATAATAACTAAAATTAGGAGGTAAATTATATTCTTTTTCTTTTACCACTTTATTACTAATTTTAGAATCATCTACTTTATTTACATTCTTAATAACATATTTATTTAATTTTAAATCATTATATTTTTTATTAATAATATCAATAAAATTATCTAATTCTTTCTGTAAATCATTAGATTTTAATACCATTTTGGAATTATATCTAATATTATTTTTAGTATCTCTATAATCAAAAGAAAATTGTAATTTATCATTACTCTCAATTAATCTAATACCTATAGGTAAATCTACTTTTTTATCTAGACCTTGTTCTTTTTTTAAAACATCTGGATTAATTTTACCTTCTAATTCTTGCAATTTTAACTTTGCTAATTCTAATTTTTTATGAATATCAACTTTATTAGATTTAGTTGTTTCCCAAGGGCTTTCTAACTTGGGGTGACTGTCTACTACAAAAAATTCTCTGGTCTTACCAGTTTCTTTATCTAAAATTTCTTTTCTATATGAAACATATTTTGGTAAATCTTTCTGAACCAATCCTTCAGGTAGGTTACAAGCATCTTTTCTTCTTTCTGCTTTTGGTCTATTAGCATTTTGAATAGACATATCAACTAATCTTAAATTTTCTTTTCTATTATCTAATTTATTATTATTAATATGGTCTACAGTTTCTTTCATATCACTTAAATCTTTATCATGGACATCCATAATTAATTGATGTAAATATGTATGTTTTCTTTTAATTGTTGTTGAAACATAACCATTATGAATTAAAAACCAACAAGGTCTAATATCTTTAAAATTTAATACTTTATCAATATCTTCTAATGAAATTTTTGTAAATAATTCGTTCTTATTCTCTCCCATTACATTCATAATATAATAGGTTTCTTTAGTTTTCTTATCTTTTACTTTCCAATACATATTTCTAGTTTCACCACTATAATGACCTAATTTAATAGTTAATGGTGTGCCTTCTTCTAAAACAGTTAAATTATTCATTTCACTTGTAAAATTATTGTTATTAATAATATTTGTCATTTTTAATATAATATACCATAAACATTAGCACCTAAATAATTTAATTTTCAATATTTTTTTATTATTAAAAGATAATAAAATAAAATGATATTTTCGACATTTGTTTTATTATTAAAAGAGAATAAAATAAAATGATATTTTTTGACATTTTTTTTATTATTAAAAGATAATAAAATAAAATGATATTTTCGACATTTGTTTTATTATTCAATATATATAAATAAATTGAATAATAATAATTGTAAAACACAAATCTTCTAGTTTGAATATGCAGTGCCTGCCATACCGGACATAACCCTAAGAACATTGTAGTTAACAGTGTAAATGTTAAGAGTAGAGTTTGAGCTTGAGCCAATATTGGAAGCAGTAGAGTTTACGTTGTAAGTTCCGAGGTCAACTTGGAGGGTGGCGTTATCAATGCGGGAGAAGTTGCAAGTGCCACTTGGTTGATGTTCTTCGGGTTTAAGAGCAAATGAGTAAACATTAACACCATCAGCAGGGGTGTTAGAAAAGTGTTGCCAAGGTTGAACAAAGTTGAAGTATGAACCATCACGGGCTTGGAAGCGGTCATGTCCGTTAAGTTGGAGTTTAGCGGAAAGGACGGGATTGTCAGAACCATCGAGCCAGTTACCATAGTTGAAGTGGTTAACAACTGAGACAACAGATGCAGCAAGAACTTCGGATGGTTCACCAGTATTAGTTCCAGTAAGAGTAGCAACAGTATTAGTAAGGTCTTCCATAGTAAGATCGTTACGAACAACAATAGCATTGTTAAGGGCTTCTTCAAGTAAAGCACTTGCAGTTGCACCAACTTTAGCAAGTGTAACTGTAGCAGTTGAAGATGATGCAGTAGCAGAAGTTTGATTAACAAACTTAACTTCAATCTTTGCAAGCATAGAAGAAATACCACTATAAAGACCAGTACTAGTAATAGAGCGGACAGGTTCAACAATATCACCGGCAGCAACAACATCAGATGAACCTGCAGTTGTAACAGTAGCAGTAATGACGGGTGTAGCAGGTGTGAATGCAAGACCAGCAGAGCAAGCAACTGCTAAAACCTTGGCGAAACGGTCACGGGCAGCGTTCCAGTCACCATTATCAGCCCATGCGAGCCATTGGGAGCGGGTAGCGTGGCGTTCAAGATGAGGAACCCAAGCAAGGAACTTGCAAGGATGGTTAAAGTTAAGGCGGTATTTGTTTGATGTAGCAGTAAGTGATTCAGCACCAGTGAATTGGAGTTGTTCAATGAGGTATTCGTGGGTTGATTGAGCAAAGCGTTTACGTTCTTCTGAGTCAAGGTAAACGTAGTCAATAAGGAGGTAAGAGTCTCCCATAACGGCAGAAAGAGAAGGAGCAGTTGAGCCAACATAGTTGACGCAAGAAGCAAGGTCACGGAATTGAACAGTGACACGGACATCGTGGTATTGCACCTATATACCTTATATTTCTATAAGGAGTAGACTATATCTTAAGCATAACTATAATTATTTTATAGTTAAACCCAATACCATATAGTCGTTGAACCTTATTCTAAAAATAGAATCTTGGCTGCGGATTACCCATAATTATTTGTGAGATTTTTACCATACCTGAGTTTTTTCTCTCAGCCAGATTAAAATTACTTTTAATCCTTGGTACTCATAATCAGTATTATTTACTAATTATTTTTACAACTTTAGGGAGTTCCCGCAATTTGGTATTGTTGCGATTATTAAATAATCACTAGCGTCTGTGGTAAAATTTATTATTAATACACCACTAAATAGTTTATCCTAACTTTTGTATATTTTCATTAGGTATGACGCTTTTCAGCCCAGCAAGTTTAGGCAATGAGAGGGAGTGCGAGTCCGTTGTTACGGTTGAACCAGAATTGAAGGGGGACATACATTTGGAATGCACGTTTGGCGGAAGTTGCCATTGTTCTAAGATGAGCAACATCACCAATCATGTTAGCATAACCGCGTTCTTGTCCGACCTTGTGGCTAAGTTCGTACCAGACATTGAGCCAGTCACCGTATTGTTCGTCAATCTTGGATCCACCAATTTCAACCTTGCAAGATTGAACCATAGCGTGTCCAAGACGGTTAACGAAACCCCAAGCAACAGAGTTAGCATCAACGGCATTAAGTCTAACAGCGAGGTGCATATTAGTAATTAAATCACCGTTTCTATTAATGTTGCAAGTAACTGTGCGACCAAAGTCGGCGGCACCGTTCCAGGTTTGTTGAATTGGTTCAACAGCGAAGTTTGTGTGGCGACGGTAAACAACTTTGAAGAAAGTAATTTGAGGATTTCCTGAGAGGTAAATATCTTGGGCACCATAAGCGACTAATTGCATTAATCCACCTGACATTTATATGCTATATACAATAAATCCAGAAAAAAATTAAATAAAATTAATTTAATTAAATAAAAAATTGCGTTTTAAAATTTTTTTTAAATTTTTTTTTAAAGTTTTTTATAAAACTTATTATTTTTTAAAGTTTTTTATAATTTTTTTTTATAGTAAAAAATAGGGGAAAAAATGCAGTTTTCTTAAAAGGAACATGTAATTTTTTTATAGAAAAAAAATTGCAGTTTAGACATGTAATTTTTTATAGAAAAAAAATTGCAGTTTAGACATGTAATTTTTTATAGAAAAAAAATTGATAATTAAAATTTTTAAATAATATTTTTTATAGTATATTATTTAAAAATGACTGATAATAAAAATAAAGGAGATTTATATGAAATTTATATTAATAATTATATTCAAACTGTTTTAAACAAGAAAGCATATTTGTGGTCTCAAGCACCTGAAGAATTATTAATTAAAATTGGATTAATAGAAAATCATAATGAATTAAGATTAATGAGAATTGAAAAATATACAAATCCAATTATGGATACTGGTATTGATATTATTATTATTGATAATGAAGAAACTTTAGAATATTCATTTGTTCAATGTAAAAATGGATATGATAATGGATTAACAATTAATAACTTGTCTGGTTTTATGGCTTGGATGGCAATATTTAATAATGTAAAAGGATATGTATATTATACAAATAAATTATCAACAAACTTAACTTTTTTAAAAAATTTAGATTTTAATAATAGAATTAGTTTTATTAAAAAAACAATTGATAATGATATGTTTAAAAAATCAATAAACAATGATAATATATTTTAAAACATAATTCATTGCCTCCATTAAATACATCAAATACTTATATTAAGAGTTTAGCAAATTGGATACAAACAATGAATACAACTACTGATGAAAGTAATAAAAAATATTGGGATGATTTTAAGAATAAACATAATAAACTATTTTAGGTTAAAAATTTCATACATAACAAATAAAATTAATTTAATATTGTAATATGGAAATTAATTATATATGTTCTTTAGGTACATTATGCCATCCTGCTGTTGTTATGAAAAATAAAAAATTAAAATTAGCATCATATCCATTTGATTGGGTATTTTCAAGTCCAAAAATAATAATTGATTGTTTAGAAGATGATTTTAAAAAATTTTTAGATAAAACAAATTATGTAAATATTAAAAATAAATGGAATAATAATCAATGTGGTCATAAAATATTTCACGAGAATTTTTTTAATCATAGAGACCCAAGAAAAGAAATAGATTATAATTATTATATTAGGTGTGTTGATAGATTTAATAAATTATTAAAATATCCAGAAAATAAATTATTTGTTATAATGTATACCAATAAAAATAGTTATTTAGATGCTAAAGAAGAAATAATAAATTTTAATAAAAAATTTAGTAATTATACTAATAATTATACTTTATTATGTATTATACAAATAGTATCAAGAATATCAAAAGTAGAAAAAGAAACTATTGATAATATTAATTTTTATTATTTATATACAACAAGTAGGTCAACAGGTACTTTATTTTATTCTAGAGATGATACTAATAATTTAAATAACATTTTTGATAGTTACAAATATAATTTATTAGAAATGAAATGAATAATAAAATATATAGGATAACATTTTTGATAGTTACAAATATAATTTATTAGAAATGAAATGAATAATAAAATATATAGGATAACATTTTTGATAGTTACAAATGATAAATTATAGTTATTATATAACTATAATTAATATGAAATAACATTTTTGATAGTTACAAATGATAAATTATAGTTATTATATAACTATAATTAATATGAAATAACATTTTTGATAGTTACAAATATAATTTATATTTATTATATAACTATAATTAATATGATATAAAACAAATGATAAATTATAGTTATTATATAACTATAATTAATATGAAATAAAAAAAATTGATTAATAATATATTAATTAATAAGTTAATTGATATATTATTAAAATGGAATATACATTAATTAGTGTTAAATCACAATTCAAGTGTAAAAGTAAATTTGATAATGATAGTTATTTATTAAAATTAGAATTATCAAATGGTAAGCAATTAATAACATTATCATGTTTTAATAGTTTTATTCCTTTGAAGAATGATACTATAGAGAATAATTTTATTTCAAAAACAAGTAATTTATACGAAACTAAAAAATTATTAATTAATTTGCCAACCGGTGTTAAACAACAAAAGTTAAGAATTATTGAATTATTAAAATCAAAAGAAAATATTGAAAACTTTAATAAATTTGGTGTTGAATATGGTTCTAGTTTTTGGTATGAAACTTGGATTAAATTAAAAGAATTTATTTCAAATGAAGACAATAATATTCCATATATCAATGATTTATATAATCATATTAAACAATATTATGTATCACAAATTTATTATTTTCAAAAGAAATTAAAAGAAAATGGTTTAGAATTAAATTATGTATTATGCGAACAATTGTACTGTCATAAATTATTTGGTCCTAAAATAGAAGAATGGAAAGTTAAAGATATTAAAGAATTATTTGATATTAGTGGTTTTAAGTTAAGTGATATTTTAAATATTGCTGATTTTTTAAAGGCTACAACAATTGAAAAAAGTAAATTAATTATTATTTATTCATTAGAAAATAATAATAATGGTAATTGTTATATTAATTATAATTTTAATGATTGGTTACAAGATTATATTAGTTCCAGTAATGAATCTAATACTTGTGAAACAGAAATAGATAATATTAATGAAGAATTATTTAATAATATTATTACAGAATTAATAAATGAAAATATAATTTATAATATTGATAATAAAATATATAGTTGTAAAATTTTTGAAAAAGAAAAATTAATCAGTATGGTTTTATTAGAATTAAGTAAAACATCAATGTTAAATGATTTTTCTAATGAAACAATAAGTTTATCAAATAGGATTAAATATAATAATCAACAAACAAATGCAATTAATAATATTTTTAAAAATGATTTTATTATGATTGATGGTAAAGCAGGAACAGGTAAATCAACAATTGTTCCAGGAATTATTTATTCAATTAATAAATATATTCCAGAAAAAGATATATTTATTATTACACCAACTGCAAAAGCAAAAATGAGAATTTGTGATATCTTAAAAAATTATACAGAATTAGGGAAAATTAAAATGTCAATATCAACAATTCATTCATTTTTAGCAAAAAATAATTTAGGACAGGTTGGATATTCAGTAAATAATATTATTATTATTGATGAGTTTTCTATGGTTGATGTGAATATATTTTATAGTTTATTATTATTAATATATGATTTATCTGAAAAACATAATTTTAAATTAATAGTGATGGGTGATATTAGACAATTACCATCAATTAGTATTGGTGATGTATTTAATAGAATTAAGATGTGTAAAGAATATAGTAATTTTAATTATAATGAACTTAGAGAAATTATTAGGAATACAGATGAATTATTAGTATCGGTAGATGATATATTAAATTTATCATTACCAAGAGTTAATAAATCATTTAAATTTATTGAAATAGATACATTTAAAAATATTAATATTGAGGCATTAATATTAAAAAATTATAATATGGATGATTCAATGATTATTACAATGACAAATCAGTCAGTTGACAAAAATACAAAAATTATTAGAAATATTTTAAATCCATTAAATAAAATAGTTAATAAAATAAAAGAAATTGATTTTAATTATAACATATATAGAATTAATGATCCAATTGTTTTTACTAAAAACTTTAATAATGAAGGATTATATAATGGTATGACCGGCATTATTAAAGATATTGAATTATTAAAAGATAATAACTATAGAGTAATAGTATTATTTAATAATGGAATAGAATTTAAGTTTGATACAAAAGAAAAAAATGATAACAAATTAAAATATTTGAAACCATCATATATTATTACAGTTCATAAAGCCCAAGGACAAGAATATGATAATGTATATGTTTTAATTGATAATGTAAGAATGGCAAATATTAATTTGTTATATACAGCAATTACTAGAGGAAAAAAGCAGGTTACAATTATTTCAACAAAATCATTATTAAAAAAATGTATTAATACTAGTTGTGTTAGAAATAGTTTATTAGATTATATGATTTTATTCAAAGTATTATATTCAGATTTTCATTATAACAAAATAAATAAAGATAATAATAATTTAATTAAAAATGAATATATTGAAAATTTTAAGAAATATTATAATTTTATTTCTAATCATGATGAACTTGTATATAAAAAAAAAACTTATCAACTAGATAGATTATCTAATTTATTAATAGATAATAATATTGTTGGAAAATATGATATTAATAATAATAAAGTAAAATTAAATAAAAATAACTAATTAATTATTTTTTATTATTATATAATGCTAATATTTTTAATTTATAAATATTTTAATTAATTAACAAAATATTTAAGTATGCTAATTAAATATCATAAAACCATTAAATATTTTAATTAATTAACAAAATATTTAAGTATGCCGACAAAACAATATTTGCATCATAAAAACCATTAAATATTTTAATTAATTAAATAATTAATTAACAAAATATTTAAGTATGCCGATAAAACAATATTTGCATCATAAAAACCATTAAATATTTTAATTAATTAAATAATTAATTAACAAAATATTTAAGTATGCCGATAAA